>Ga0222637_1000074_pt1 | contig 53737 bp, 6 predicted proteins | sample AntAcemetagen143_FD_181149 | JGI IMG/M metagenome (GOLD analysis project Ga0222637, IMG submission 181149) | Saline water microbial communities from Ace Lake, Antarctica - #143 | ecosystem: Environmental > Aquatic > Non-marine Saline and Alkaline > Saline | place: Antarctica: Ace Lake | collected...
TGCTAAAGGCCCTGCCGCGATAGGTCGGTATTATATCTTAAACGAGGAGATTTAGTGGGACTGCCAAGTCTTTCAGTCAAGAGGCCGATTACCATATCTATGTTCTTTTTGGGCATAATTATTATCGGTTTTATCGCTTTTAGCCGCCTGCCAATAGAGCTTCTTCCTAATTTTAGTTTCGGTGATATATCCATATTTATTAATATACGCGGTGGTATGCCGCCTGAGGAAGTAGAGAAGCAGGTAACTAAGCCGATTGAAGAGGCCGTAGGTACAGTCTCTCATCTGCGTAATCTCATATCCGTATCAGAGGAAGGCCGTTCACGTATAGTGCTGCGATTTGAGCCGGGTATTAATATGAATTACGCGCTTTTAGAGGTCAGAGAAAAATTCTCAAGGATACGGTCAAAGCTACCCAAGCAGATAGAAAAGCCGGTCATAGCGAAATTTGAACAACAGGATAGGCCGATAGTTATACTTGCTGTAACAGCGTTAGGCTACACGCCTGAGATGCTACGAAGGATTGTGGATGAGAATATAAAAGATCGTATCCTTAGGGTAAATGGTGTAGCCAATGTTGATATTGGAGGGGGTAGGGAGCGCAAGATACTTGTTGAGGTTGACCAGAGAAAGCTTCAGGCGTATAACCTGCCGATAGGACGGGTTATAAACGCCCTTAATACTAACAATATCGATCTTCTCCTTGGCTCATATGATAATAAGCGGAACAAGCACCTTATCCGTGTTTCAGGCGGGTTTAAGAGCATAGAAAATATAGAAAATGTCGGTATAGCTGTTACGCCAAGTAGGTCTATCATTAAGGTAAAAGATGTCGCTGATGTTAAAGATTCTTATCTTGAGGCCCAAAGCTACGCACGCGTAAATGTCCTGCCTGTTGTCTCTTTATATATACAGAAAGAGAGTGAAGCTAATACAGTCGCGGTTGCGCAAGGCATAGAACAGGTAAAAGAGGAGCTCACATCCGGAATACTGGATAAGCGAATCAGGGTTATTGAGACCTATAATCAGGCAGATAGCATCAAACAGGCCATAGACGGCGTTAAGAAGACCTTGTTATGGGGCGCGTTATTCGCAATCCTGGTCTTATGGTTTTTCTTAAGAGATGCTCGTTCCACCTTTATTATAGCCGCGTCAATACCGGTATCAGTGATAGCTACTTTTATGTGCATGTACTTTTTCAAGATAACGCTTAACATTATGACATTAAGCGGCCTTGCCATCGGCGTAGGCATGCTTGTGGATAGTTCAGTTGTTGTACTTGAAAATATACACAGGCTTAAAGAGCAAGGCCTTAAGATTAAAAGAGCGGTTGTTGAAGGCTCTCAGGAGATGATACTCGCGATAACAGCTGGTACTGTGACTACTATAGTTGTATTCCTACCGATTATTTTTATAAGTAAAGACATAAGAATTCTTTATATGGGGCTTGCTATGACAGTAGCGTTCTCATTAGTCGCTTCGCTATTTGTAGCGCTTTCGTTAGTGCCGATGCTTTCGGTCTATCTACCGGCAATGGATTGGCGCAGATTATTCAAACCGAAAAAACCTAAGGTAAAACCCGCTATAGAGATATCCGGCCCAAGGAGAAGGTCATTTATAGAGAAATTCAGAAAGAAATACAGAAGACTCTTAATACGTAGTCTGCGTAGCCGCTATGTATTGATTATTATTACAATAGTGTTGTTCTGCGGTGCCATATATGTTCTGCAAGTGCACGTGGAAAAGGAGTTTGTCGGTACAGCCCAGCAACAGGATTTTACTATTTTTATTGAGCTTCCAACAGGTGCTAAGCTTGATATCTCAGATCAGGCTGTTACAGGTCTAGAGGCCGTCTTAGAGACTATCCCTGAGATAAAGCAGTTTTCGTCGCGCATAGAGAAATGGTCATCAAAGATATATGTAAAACTGGTTCCCTTAAGCCAGAGGACACGCTCTACCAAAGAGGTCATAGAGGATTTGCGTACAAGGGTTGAAGATGTAGAGAGAAAATTTCGCGAGGCGTTTATATACTTTGAAGAGGCGGAAGAATCAGAGACAAATGAGATTATTATTGATATATTTGGATATAATTATAATAATCTCAATGAGCTTGCTATATCTATGCTTACAAGGATGCAGGCTATCCCGGGATTGCTGGACCTTAAGATACGGTGGAGAAAAGGAAGGCCGGAGTGGAAGCTAAAGGTTAATCGCCGAAAGGCATCTATGTATGGACTTACGGTCGATGATGTTGCGAATGTAGTCCATGCTCAGATGAGGGGCTTAAGAGCTACATTGTATCATGCTGATGCGAAGGAGATAGAGGTTATCGGTAGGTTGCAGGAAAAGGATAGGCGCACACTTGACCAGTTGAGGAAGCTTACGCTTACAGCACCGGATGGTACCAGTGTATTCCTTGAACAGGTAGTTGATCTGGAGCCGGGTATAGGCCCTAGTAAGATATGGCGCAAGAATAAGTCTCGCATGATACAGATAAGCGCTAATCGTGGGAGTCTTGCTTTTGGCACGGCGGCAGAGAAGATACAAGGCGTGTTAAAGGACCTTAAGATGCCAAAGGATTACTATTACAATTTAGGGGATAACTATTGGAGGATGATACGTAACCAGAAAGAGTTTTTGTCATTATGGCCACCTGGTATATTATGGATAGTTGTAGTGCTTATATATCTAGTGCTCGCATCACTATTTGAGTCATATTCGCAGCCTTTTATCATCATGATAACGGTCCCTTTAGCAGTTATTGGGGTTGCCGCGGCATTGTGGATAACAAAGAAGACCATCAATATAAGTGTACTCATGGGGGGCATAATGCTTGGTGGCATAGTTGTTAATAACGCTATTATACTGGTTGATTATGCCAATCGTTTGACGCAACAGGGTTTTCATGGAAAAAGGGCCATAGTAACAGCTAGTATAAGGCGTTTGAGGCCGATTATGATGACAACATGCACTACTCTTTTAGGGCTTCTCCCCATGGCAGCGGATAAGAGCGAACAGGCAACACTTTGGTCCCCATTAGCAATAACGGTTATGGGCGGACTTATCAGTTCAACGGTACTTACGCTCTTTGTTGTACCCGGTACTTATGTAATATTTCAGGATATCCGACGACGTTTCCTTCCTAATCATCCTTAAGTTGACAAATAATGCAATGCAATAAATGCCAACTTAAGCAATTTGCCCCATTCCTCTAAAAAAGCATATTTTTTCACAATTTAGCTTGACTACATCAGGATAAAATGGTATACTTCTGCTGTACCTTAAAAAAGTATTTAATAAATATGTAATAAAGTATGAAAAACTTAAAAAAAACTTAGGCATTTTTGACCTATTAATGTGTTATATATAATAGAGATAAGATACACAAGGGGGCAATTGGATGTTTAACGCTAATAGCAGAGGACGTATAATATTGAAGTGTATTAGTATTATAGTAGTCCTCTGTTTTTTTGTACAGGATATCTCATGGGCAACTAATGGCCTGCCTATGTGGTCAGTAATGAATGGAAATCGTGTACTTCAGGCACGCGAAAAAGATTTTACTAACCTAGCCAAGATAAAGATCCCAAAAGACTACGGAATAATCAAAGAGATCCATAATGCCGGAAGCGATAAGGTTATAATCAATATCCAGGATGCTCACGCTAATTTAGGTGCCCAGGAATCGATAAGCAACCTCCTCAAGGCTCTTGATAAGGATTATAACTTAAAATTAGTAATGCTTGAAGGTGCTCAAGGCTTTGTTGACGTATCTTCTCTGCAGTCATACCCCGATGATAGCACAAAGAAAGATATAGCTGATTACCTGCTTGAGCGAGGCAAGATAAATGCGGCAGAGTATTACAAGATAGTATCGTCTTCTAGTGTGAAGCTTTACGGCGCTGAAAATGTTTCGCTATACAGGGAAAATGTTAAATGTTATATAGATTCACTTGTTAATAAGGGGAGTATACATAAGGCGGTTATTACCTTAAAGAGAGTTGTCTCACAACTTAAGTCAAAGGTATATTCTAAGCAACTTTTAGAGCTTGATAAGAAGAGGTTGGAATACAGAACAGATGCTATATCATTTAAGGAGTATTGGAAATATTTAGGTACGCAATCCCGCAAACTGAAGATAGATATATCGGGTTTTGAGAATATCCGTGCTTTACTTGATGCGTCTGAGCTTGAGGATAGGATAGATTTTGCTGATGCTGAAAAAGAACGCCAGGCATTGATAGAGATACTTACAAATAGCCTTACCGGTGATAAGATAGAGCAGCTCTTATCAGAGAGCGTATCGTTTAGAAGCGGCAGGATACAACCATCAGTATACCATAACCATTTAAGAGATTATGCTTTGTCATGCGGCATAGACATATCATTATATCCTAACCTATCAGGCTATACAGATTATGTAAATATTCACGATAAGATTGTATTGGACGCGCTCTTTGTAGAACTCGATGAGCTTATAGGTAGCGTGCAATCCCAATTAATCCGCAACGATGATCAGCTTTTACTCACTTCTATATCAAAGAGACTAGGCATCCTTATAGAAATTTTAGATGCCAAGATTGTAAATAGAGATCTCCAGTATTATAATTCCCATAAGAAAGATTTTATTCCTCAGAACATACCTCATGAATTAGCGCCACTAATGGTGAGATATAAGGTAGAGGCAAATCTTGTGCCTGATATGAAGGTTATAGCAGAGGCCCTGCCGCATGTAGAGAAGTTCTATGATGTAGCGACAAAGAGGAATAAAGCGCTTGTTGATAATACACTTAGTAAGATGCAGGAAGATAAGCGCTCATTAGCAGTGCTTGTAACAGGAGGCTTTCATACAGAGGGCATAACAGAGATACTTAGAAAGCATGATATGTCATATATGGTGGTCCTGCCTAAGTTTTCCAAGGATGCTCTTGATAGGCCTTATGACGATATTATTCTTAATAAGAAACAACCTTTTGAAGAGATACTTTCAAAAGGGGAATACTATCTTGCAGTTGCTAATGCTTTTAGCAACATCCTGCCTATAAATGAGAGTTATGCGGCTTTAGGAACAGGATTTATATTGGGCCGCCCTGATACAAAGAATATTGATCAATGGATTGATATATGGCTTAAACTCGAAAGAGAGATTGAACAAAACGGAGAAAAGCCAGGCCGTATGAATGTTGGGAACTTAAGCCATTTGGCTGAGAACGCAAAGTATGTACCGGTTGAGAATGAAGATGCGTACTGCATAACCTTAGAAACAAAAGACAAAAAAAATATAAATGTTATAAAGGTAACATACAAAAAGCACCAAGATTTACCTGAAATAAGTGTTTTAACTGGAAGTGAAAGAAAGAAGGTAATTTCTATTGCTGATAAGGCAGAAAAACCTGGTTCTATTATCGACAGGTCAAAAGAGTTTGAACTGAGAAGAAAAGACTTGCTTGTAGACATAGATCAAGGTGCAGTGCCGTCAAGGCAGGCAGAACAAATTAAGAATCAGTTATATGAGAAATTAATTGCGTTACAAAGTATAAAAAATAAGTCTGCCTATCCTAGCCAATTAAGGCGATTGAAAGCCGCGTATGGTGAGAGCAAGGTAGAACTTGCGCTTAAAGATGTGGAATACGTTAGTGTGAAGGAAGATTTTTTAAGCAGACTAAAAGATGTTTCAGAATCTGATCTATATGGCGGCCTTAAAGCTGAAGAAGCATGGATAGTATCTGGTTTGACAACATACATAATATCGTTTCTTTCGGGTAATAGTTACTTTGGTGAAACTAAAAAAGCCTATGTCTCGTTAGGTAAAAATATCTTTTTAGTTTCTCAAAAAACAGAAGCAATGGTAGGAGACTTTTCTATAAAAATTGCCAAAGAAGAAGATGCGCGGAATGAGAAGAATTACAAAGTATTAATGCTTTCAGCAGCAGATCGGTGGGTTGCGGATTGGGTGAAGGTACTTTCTAAACAAGGTAAGCGGCATAAGGATAAATTTACTATTAATAATCTAAATGCCATGATCGAGGATGTCAAATTTTCTAATGGAACATCAGATGAATTAAGACAGCTTGTATGGGATTACGAAAAAACGATAAAAAAACCCGCTGAATCATTTTTACCTAAAGTGCAAGAAGCGCTTAGAGAAGCCGGCATTACTGGTGTAGATGCCCAGATAAAAGCATCTTCTGGCGGGACGGCCAGGCTTTTAAGTGACAAGGAAAAGGCAGCCAAGGAAAAAGCAGAGTCTGAAGCAGAGCCATCAGTATCCGTTGCAAGGGAATTGGTAAAAACATCTATCAATACTATATTTGAAAATGTTAAAAACGATAAAAAGAGGTTAGAGGATATTAAGGAAGGTGTGAGGCAGTTAAGCTTAAAGCGCACGCTTAACATATTGCAAAAACGCGAGACCGGAACACTCCTAAAGCAAATACGAGCATTGGATGATAGTATAATAAAATCTGCATTTTATACTGCTTTATGGAAGGCTGCAGCAGATGTGAATAGCGACATGAAATCGGTAAATTATACTTCTGAAGGTATCGAGCAATTAAATATAGAAGCAGGTAAAATAAAAGTTCAAGTAGACACTATAGAAAAAAGAGTAAATAATTCTTTAGGAATTGTTGAAAAAGAAGAAGCTGCCCCACAAGCAGAGCCTGTAGCTAAGCCTGTGGAGGGGAAAAAGCCCGAATTAGAACTTAAACCATTAACAATAGAGCCGGAAAAGGGCGCAAATAGAACTGATGTAGTTGAGGCTTTAAAAAGTGCACAGAATTTGTTAGCTAATGCGGAACCTTTGCAGAGGAGATTAGGTGTATTGAAAGAGCACGCAAAATCACTTAATAGAAAAAACATGCGTGAACTTAGAGACACAGTATATATTTTTAGTGAAGAATTAGATTCTAACGTTATAAGAAAAGCTTATGCTATAAGCAGCAGATTAAGGAATAATGATTCGCGAACTGTTGCGATTAAAGAATTGGAGAGTTTTGAAAAGACCTTTCAAGATATAAAGGTTGTCATAATTGGCCTCACAGGAAAGATAGATAATGTGGAAAAGGAAGCAGGTATTGCATCTATGCCGGAAGAAGCTCCAAAAGCAGACCCTTCCGAAGAAAAGTTAAAAAGAGTGGCTGATCCTTTACGATATTTTGTACAAGAGCAATTAAACAGAATGGAAGTATTGCGGGAGAGATTAAGTAGTCTTAAAGATCAAGCAGAAGTTCTTGAATTAGTTGGCATACTAAGAGATATAGCAATATTGCAAGGCGATGCAGAGCATATTATATCAGCAGCATTAAATCCAATAAATAGAGAATTAGATAATCAGGATATTATGCCTATCGCATTTGCAAGGCTGAATGCACTTGGAAAGCAATTAGAAAAAATAAAAAATCAGGAAATGGCTAAACTAGAAGACACGATAGTGAAGTTAGAGGGAATAAAAGCGCTTAAGTCTGAGACAGAACAAAAAGAAGTAATAAAAGTAGATACGACAGAACCAGTAAAACCTGCAGAACAGGTCCCTGCAAAGGTAAAGGTAGAGGAAAAAGTAACTCCTGCCGAAGAATCTAAAAAACAGGAAGTGCCAGCAGATATTGTTACGAGGAAAGAAAAGCTAGATTTGGAAAATAAAATTATTGAGGTATTGCATCAATTAAGAACCGATTTTAATATACCGATTACTGAATATTTATCACAACTTAAGATGTGCTTAACCCATATAGAGCATCCAGAATGGGCTATCTCTAGAGAAATAGCTAATATAATGCATGCAATAGAGTCTGTTTTTAGAGAAACACCATTAGGTTTATCTTATATGATAGGTAAAAAACATAAAAGAGATGTAATAAAGAGAGTGCAAGAGGAGCTGGAATTGCAACTGAAGGTAGATGTTGAAAAAAGAGAGGCTGAAGCCAAAGCAACCCCTGCACAAATTCAAGAAGTACGAAGATCTGGACAAGAGGCATCTGAAGAAATAAAGAAATTACAGGAAAGATTAGGTGCTCTCGAAATACAAGCAAAAACTCTCAAACGAGATGACATACTAGAAGCCATAAAAAAATTAAAAAGTACCGCAAAGTATATTATATTATTTAAATTGAATCATGCAACGATAGGGCTGTATTTTTATAGTTGGAATCAGTTCATTACTCTCGTTGAATTGGAAGGATTCAAAAAAGCTTTAGTAAACGCAGAAACAGATATAAAAAAGCTAGAAAAGGAGATAACCAATTTAGAGCAAGAAGCTAAAGCAGCCAAGGAGGAAGTCAAGGCTGAAAAGCCTGATGTAAAGCCAGTGCAGGAGTTAGAAGCGCCCGGAAAAGAAAAGGTAGGGGAAAAGGTAGAGCCTGCCGAAGAATCTAAAAAACAGGAAGTGCCAGCAGAACCTGCGGTGGAAGAGAGAATGCCGATAGAGGATGTTTTAGATAAATTGGTGGAAGATGACGGAGCAGTGGAGCCGCTTGATAAATTATCGCAAAAATTAACAAAGGATGAAGCAGAAGCTGAAGCTAAAGAGAAAACTCCCAGAGTTAACGTAGCTGAAGCCAGAGCTAAAGCAGAAGAAGCAGCCAGAATACAGAAAGCAGAACAAAAAAAAGCAGCTAAGGCAGAAGTAGAAGCTGAAAATAAAGCATTAGAATTGCAGCAACTAATTGAAAGTTTTAATGCTACGCCTGAAGAGTTGGAGTTCTTTGCGAATCAATGGCAAGAGACGATAGATGCTCTTAATAAGCGATCAGGTGATAGAGATAAAATATTAGGTAGATTTTTAGCTCTACTTGCCCAGGCTACCAGGCAAAAGGGCATAGATGAAAACGTGGGTATATTTGCAGATAAGACAGCTAATCCCGATTCCGATGATTTAGAAAACTATGAAAAAATACTAAAGTTATTTGAAGAGGCAGGTAAAGATGTTGAAAAAGCAAAAATCAGCGCAAGAACAGATATGCAATTTGAGGGCGCGTTATTTATAACCCGCATAGAAAAAAGAGCAAAGAAAAAAGGGCAAGAGTATGCAAAGGCATACGAGCTTCTTATGTCTTTTGGAAAGTCAAATTTATTGCGTTGGGCAGAGACTATTGCGATGCTTGAACAGCAGGCAAAACAGATAAAGTCCGAAGAGCTTACAAAGAGCCCCAAAGAGAAGCCGATAATTATATTGCACTCTACTACAAATGACCTACTTTCTGGAAGGGATTCGGTTCCAGCGGCAATGCTCCACGCTCTTTTTGGGCAGGCAACAGCTTATATATATGAGGTCCTGGTAGAGCGTGATGGGCAAGAGTTTACAGAAAGGCGATGCAGGATATATAGCTTAAAAGAAGATGGAACTATCGGCATAGAGGAAGGCCTAAACGAAGATGAGGCTTACAAGCGAGCTCATTATATATACGCGGATCGTTCCATGTTTAAAGCAAAAGCGCTTGCAGAGCAGACAATGAGTCCCTCAGAGTGGGTATTTTTAAAAGGAAAATACGTGGAAGTTATAGATGAGATGGACCAAGTATTAGAAGATGCGGAAAAGACAGCTCTTATAGTAAATAAACAATCCAGAGAAAGAAACAATACTGCTGATTTGAGGGATATTGTAGCGCTATGCATAGCCATAAAACTTAACAAGGGCAGTGATAGTGCAAATAAGGAAGAAAGAAAAGCCAGAGAAGCTCTTATAGATGATACACGCAGTAAAGTAGGTGATGTTAAGCTTAAGTCTCTTGGGGAACAGGTAGCAGCGAAATACCTGAGCGATCTTGATCTTGTAGAGGCATTAACTGAATTTAGCAATGCCGAAGGTGTATCCGATCAACTGCGAGAGCATATTAATGAGTTAATCTCCAACAGTGATATGGCCTTAAAAGTTTTTAATGATATAAATAGTTCTGAGTGGATGCGTTATATCAATATAGCATTGCGTGCGATACTTGCACTCGATAAAGGCCGCCATTACAAGATTGACACGAAAAAGGGAAGGATAGTGCTCATAAATGAATTGACTAACAAGCCGGAGCCTGCTAAACGATTAGGTGATGGAACGCATCGCATGCTTGAGATACTGAATGGATTTTTACCTGGCAATGAAGGTATAACCTCAAGTGTCATGAGTGAAACAGCTTTTCGTTTATTGCGTTGTATGCATCTCGGTATTATGGGTGCAAGTGGTACCATAGATGAGCCTTATTTCAGGGATGCTCTTGAAATCAAAGTGGGTAGGCCCGATAAAGAGAAGGCAGCACAGGTCGTAGTGGCCCGCGCAGAGATAGTGCATATGTTTTGGAAAGCAGAAGTAGCCTTTGACGCCTCTATTAAATTTGTAAAAGAACGCGCCATACAATACAAACAGCCTTTTATGATACATGTTAAGGATCTAAACGTAGCAAAAAAATATAGAGAAGAACTTAACAAATTCGCGGAGAATAATAAAGAGATAATACTTCTTGAATTTATTATGGATGATTTAGATGAAGGCGTGCGCTTGCTAGAAAGAAAAGAAGACGGCACAATCGATGTTAAAAGAATAAGCGTAGAAGAGTTTGAAGAGATGGCAGGCAGGGATAATACTATAAGCGTTATAACAAATGCCGGTTCAAGAGGATTAAACGCCTTAGTTAAAAGGGCTGCTTTAACAGATGAAGATGTAGATGAAAAAGGCAACTATAGCAAAGATAAGATCATAGGGAGAGGCCTTCATATAATAGAGACCTTTATAGGACCGGAATCTTTGCGCAGGCAGACAGATGCACGTGCTGCACGAGCAGAACAGGCAGGTGAGTCAACATCATTCTTAAGCTTAGAAGATGATATGTTTGACCAAGTAGCTGATGCTAATGGAAAGAATGTTAAATCCGCGATAACCTATGATATGGATAGATTAGGGATAAAAAGGGGAGAATCGATCGCGGAGGTTGTTTTAGACGGGCGTACAGGAGAAGACCAGAATCTTTTAGCAGAGGGCATTAAAAGGCATAAGTTTAACGGCCGACTTAATAACATGCGACAGGCATATTCAAAGCAACAGGCAGAATCAGCTGCAACGCAAAAGAGGCTTTTAGGGTATTTCATAAAAAAAGAAGGGGAACTTCTTGGCTTGTTAAGAGCGGCATACAGCTCATTTGATGAAGGACAAAAGCCCACAAAAGAACTTTTAAGATTTTTAGGCTTATCGCATGCGCAATTTAAAGAAAGATTTGAAAATCGAGATAACCGGGAGAAGCTAATCGCATCTCTTATTGTTGCATATGAACAATTTACGCATGATTTCTACAAAACGCAGAATGTTGTACAGTCTATTACAGGTGGCAGACAAAGGTGGATTGTGCAGCAACTTTCTATGCAGAATGCTATTGCTATAAAAACCACTGCAATGAAGGCTTTTGATAAATCTCTCCAAACTGCCCGGGTAGACTTATCGAAAGATAAATTAGCGGTGATAAAAGAGCCTGGCAAGCTTGTTTTCTTATCAAGAAATATCCTAGCAGGTGGTATCCGCTGGGCCGGCTCACTTCTACTGTTATTTCAATTCGCGGGATTTTTCCAGACAAGTATAGGTGTTTCATTACTTGGCAGCCTTGGCCTTGCGTCATTATCAATGCCATGGTTGTGGGGAATTATAGCGTTTGTATTTATATCAAGTACGGTATTAAGTTCAATGATATCTGTTAAAAAAGCATCAAATATCGGAAAGTATGTTTCATTGGGCATTGCGGGCACAAGTTATCTTTTATACGAGCAAGTAATGAAATATGTTATGGTTTCAGGAGCCGGTGCTGGAGCTGCCGGGGTAATTTCACTTATGCAGCCGATAGCAGGATTGTTGCCGCAATTCTCAATACCGATTGTCACTGTGCTCATTGCGCTTGCATTTTATATGCAGGTAACAAAGTTGGCAAGTCTGCAAAAGGTTGATAAGACTCCTGAACAGCTCGCTGAGATACTTGTGGGACTGGATTCGCAGACAGGGTTTGAAAAAATCAAGATATGGACAGCATTTTTAATAAAAGAGCCATTAAAATTTGTAGCAGGAATAGGTCCTCTGGCCGCATTAATGACTCTTATAGCAGCAATAGCAACACCACTTGCCTTGACAACAGCCCTTCCCATAGCGCTGTTTCTTTCTTTACTATCACTAATATCTTCATATTCATTATATATAACTCATCGAAAAGCTATAGACGCGCAAAGTCCAACTACAACAAATCAATTCCAGCGTTTTTATAAGAGCGCGATATTTACCGCAATACCGGTCACTGCGGTTGCTGTTGCTGGTATAGCGGCAGGATTGAGTGTGGCTTTAACAGCGGGAGTAGGCTTTATTGTATTGGGATTAGTTGCTCTTGTATCTCGCCAGACATTTCTTAAAGCACAGGATTCCTACCAACCTCTTGAAAGCGCAAAATGGACGCGCAAAATGAGGATATTTGGAATACTATCAGGCGCGCTTCTTGTTCCTGCTCTTGCTTATATAGCAGGTATTGCGGGCTCTGCAGCAGGATTTATTATGATAGTATCATCTTTACCTTTTGTTTTTATAGGAATACTCACTCTTCTAGCGGTTTTCTATGCTGTTCCTATGTTTGGAAAAGCAGAGCATGAGATTATAGGTGGTTCAAAGATTGTTGCGGGAGGACAGATTGTCGCGGCCGGCCTTATAAAGAATATAAGGGGAACTGTAATTGCAGTAACAAGCTTAATAGGAGCTGGCGGAGCTGTGGCAGCTGTAACAGGTTCCGTAACAATGTCAGTTGGATTAACACCTGTTTTAGGCGGTATGGCGATTGTGTTATTGGTATTAAGCTATGGTTTTATAAAATATAAACAGCATAATAGAGAGGTCATCAAAGGACTGATGGATGGGAAAGGCTTATCTCAATTTGAGAGATTTTTACGTGATAAAGTATTTAACCTTGAAAAGCTTACAAAATATTTAGGAAAAACTGCCCAGGCCCCGATACTGGCAGGCGCTTTATTAGGGTTAGAAAGAGTCCATGTTGAAATTCAAATGCATCAAGCACAACAGGAATTATCAGAATCTATTACTCCTCTTCAGCGGGTCCAAGCGCAGCAGAAGATTTTAAACGCGCAATTAGAGCAAAGTCAAAAAACTTTAAACCGCTTGAAAGAAGGACTTAGCTCTGAACAGATAAAGCAAGCAGAAAAATTCGCGCAGGATGTTGAAAAGCTTGAAAAAAAGAGCCAGGAAAAAGCAACGAATCTTTTACTTAAAACACAAAAATTACGTTCAGAAATTAAACGCTTAGAATATTTATTGGAAAAAGAAGTAGGCCCAACGATAGCAATTGGCGTATATGAAGAAAAACTTTCTCAATTAAAAGCAGATCTAAGAATAGAGACTGAAAAGCAAGAGGAAGGATTAAAGAAGATACAATCAGATTATAAGAATAAGCTAAAAGCAATAGAAGAACTGTCTGGTAAGGATATAAGCAAAGTAGGTATGCTTTTATGTCAAATTAACAATTTAAATGTGCAGATAAAGCAAGCAGAAGAGGATGCCGCACGCTTTAAAAAACAGCAGCCAGTGCTTTATATGGAAGCACTTAAACAGAAAGAGATCTTAGATAAGGAAAATAAAACGCTTGAGGTAGAAAAGGATAAACTTGAGCAAGAACTGAAAGAATTAAATGAGGAATTAAAAGGAGCTCAAGAGGAGTTGAAAGGAGAAAAAAGCCCAAGTTTTAAAGCAGGCGCTAAAGCGCTAGCATGGATAAAAAATATTTTTTCTCCCCCAATGGCTATTTCCGCAGATCACGTGGAACTTAGAAAAAAAATTATGGCAATACAGCAACAGATTATGCAGGTTAATGAGAAGTTAAAGAAGAATGAGGAAAACAATAAGAAGGTAGAGAAACTTATAGGAGCTCTTAAAGCAGCAATTCCAGATGAAGCTAAAAAAATAGAAGCAGATTTAGCTAAGCCTGCGCAGCAAGAAAAATTAAAAGAAGAAAAGCCCCCTGTGCAGCCAGAGGAAGAAATAAGGCCTCTGTCAGAGATAAGAAAACCTGCGGCTACACGAATTGAGCAACAGATAGAACCCGTATATAAACCAGCAAGACCTGCTGTTACCCAGAAAGAAGTTCAGTCGAAGGCGGTACCTCTTGCGCAGATAGATACAAAAGAAGAAAAACCCGCACCTGTTGAAGCTAAAGAGCGAACTCATACAGTTAAAAAAGGTGAAAGCTTATGGAGAATCGCAAGGAGATTATTAGGAGATGGGAATAGATGGAAAGAGATATATAAGTTAGTAGTAAATAAAGTGCTTATTGGTAGTGATCCTGGTATTATTCAACCGGGAATGGTATTAGCGATCCCAGGCTCACCAGTACCTGTAATGGCTGCTATTGTAGTTAACGAGATCAAAAACAAAGTTGCGCAAAAAAAACCAAAGCAAGCAGAACTTAAATCAGTACCACAGGTTTCAAAAACGCAAGACACGCCTTCGCAGGAAATTACGCCGCCTCCGCCACCTGAAGTAGCCGCTAGAGAGGTACTTGATGCACCTATAGCGCCGATAGGGACAAAAGTCAAAGATGATGAAGTTGTAGCTGTTTCTGCTTTATCTCAAGAGACTGCTGAACCTGCTATAAAGACAATGGGATTTAAAACCAGGGGTTTGCCTAGTAGGGAGGCTGCACTACCAGATACCAAATACCAGCAGACAGAGACCGAACTGGCTCAAAAGATAGAAGAACGCAAAGCTTATTCAGAAAAATTAGCAGCACTCCAAAAAGATGCTGAGACAGGAAACGAGGCAAAGCAGATAAAAGTATTTAAAGAATTGATAGCAGCTAAAGAGGCATTAGAGCAGGCAGAACAGAATGTATCTGCCGAAACCGCTGACCTTAATAAGTCCATTGATGCGGCAAGGGCCAAGCTGGAAGCTCTTGAAACAGCAAAAGACACGGAAAAGGTTATACCAACGCAGTTGCAAAGACCCAATTTTGAGAAATTACAAGGTTCCTTATTAAATAGCACGACACCTGAAATTGGCGGAAGCAAACTTTTTTATAGTTTTCTTACCCCACTTAGACTAAGACACATTGTTTCAGCGGAAATTGGATATGATTACACTTCTCAGGAAGATGCAGCCATAGAACGCAGGTGTGTTTTAGCTCAAATGAATTGGTATGATTGTGCTTGTGCTAATATAGCTACCCAAAGAGGCGCTTCTTCTTCGGAAACAAAGCAGTGGCAGAACAGCATGGCAAAGGTCATTAATAGCGGAAAATGGGGAGAGTTTGATAATATCTTGTCTAGCGATACGAAACACTTCCGGTTAGGTGATAAGATACAGCTTTTGTTTAGAGCAATAGATGGAAATGGTAATTTCAAAGCTCCAGATACGTTTACAGGAAAAAAGACGGAGTGGAAAGATTACCAGCCTATAGCAGGAGAAAACGCGTGGGCAGGACTTGCGCTTTTGCATACTCATGCTGAACAACACGGCAAAGATAGCCAAAAGATAAGCGATGAGTTTAAGGCAGCTGAAAAACTCGCTAACAGCCTTTTATATATGCAGGCAGATAATGGCGGTATAAGGCACGCGCCCCCAGGAACTTGGCACGAATCCGGAGATAATGAATATAAATGGAATGAGCAGTCGACGGAGAATAATTTGTCAGCATACGCGTTTTTTAGGGCTATGCATCAGATAACCCGTGATGATAAATATATAATAGCTATGAAAGGTATAGAGGAATTCCTTAAATCTGTTTATGATAAGGAGACAGGTACATTTTATCAGGGCGCTCATTTCGATGGAAAAGAATGGTTGCCAAAAAAAGACAGCGCTTTTGCCACTGATTGCCAGACATGGGCAATAGCGGTATTAGGTCCGGAACAGATAGATGAGATGTTTGGTAAGGGTGCCGCGCTTAAGATGTGGGAAACAACAAAGGAAATAGCAGGCCAGGAAAGAGATGAAAAGTTTGTAGGATTGGCTTATACGCAGGATCAGGATGTTGTAAGCATAGAATGGACCGCAGGAGGTATACAGGCCGCGCTTGCGTTATGGGATTATTATAAAGATTCGTATCCTTTGCAGGCAGGAGAGGCATTGAAAGACGCGCAAGCAATGCGCGCGTTCTTAGAGACTAGTGAGTGCAAAACAATACTGCCTGATGGTTCTGTAGGATATAAATACGCGACAAAGAGAGTCTATATACCATTTGGCTGGTGGGCGCCTCCAACAAGGGTATTGAGCACAGCCTCGACCTCATGGGTAGCGTTTATAGATAATGGAATAGATCCTTTCACACTAAAAGGGGAGATACCAGGAGTTGATCAATTATTTAAGGCAACAGAAAAAGTAGAGCCTGCACAGCAAGAACAGGAGAGGGCATCTAATACGCTTAGAAAACTTAGACAAGAGGATTTATCTATTGCATATCATACTTTATGGGCATGTTCATCTACACTTCAAGATGATCAGTTTGATCAAGAAATATGCGATATGTTTAGATGTTCTAGGTTAAGGGATGGTGGTACGCTTCGGTATAGAGACAAAGATGGAAATGTTATATTTATTTTCAATTTCAAGAATAAGAGTTATGAATTTGATAGAGAAGGGCTACGCATATTAGGTAAAAGTATATATTGGAAGTCAGGCACTGGGAAAATATATGAGTTTATAAGTGATGGCATGGTAAGGGTATTGGAAAAAGAGCCTGCTGGATGGAACAAGCCACAGGTAGCAGTTTCTCCTGTATCTGCAGCGGAAAAAGCTAATCTCCGGAAGGATATAAAAACTCTTACAGCGCAATACGAGTCGCTACAAGAGTCCGCTGAATTAAAAGACAAGAAAGACAAGGTAGAGTTTGCGCTTAAGAAAGTAAAAGACACTGGAGTTGAACTGAAGAATATAGAGTCAGCTTCAAGCCAGTATTTAATAAACAACGCATTAGAGCCATTACAGAAAAAGGTATCTGCGCCTTTAGCTGAAACTGAGAACAGAGTAGCTGCATTAACAACAGAGATAGCTGCTCTGATAGTTGCTCTCCGTGCCAGTATCAAAGAAGAGCCACGGAAAATAACGAGTTCAGCGTCTTCTAAGTCAGAAAAGGTAGAGGTAGAGATAGCGCCTGTTATAGTGAAGGGCGAACCCTATATAGTGAAAAGAGGTGACACATTATCATTGATTGCCCAAGAACAACTGGGCGACCTTAATAGATGGCAAGAGATATATGAGTTGAATAAAAATATTATTGGCAAATACCCAGATAATATTCTTGTTGGCACGGAGCTTAAAATGCCAGGTGCGATATCGTCTTTAGCAAAGGCAACAAAACTGATCCGTGCTGATTTACTGCCTGCAGCACCAAAAAAAGTTGTAAAGGCTTATACTAGATCACTGCCGCGTGTAATTGATAAGATAAGAAAAGTAGCTAACTTCGTTGCATTAGGTAAGACAAGAGGTAGCACGATGAAGCTATTAGCGGAACTTTTAGATAAAAGAGGTTTTGCGTTGCCGCAAAAATTAGACAAAACGCAAAGGCATAATCTTGTGGATACTACTTTAGCTATTCTGATATTTGATCCGGCAGGATTTAATACATTTATTAGTAAACTTGCGACAGAAAGCACAAAGGGCGCTAGTAGCCTTATCAATTTTTTACGCGTTCGAAAAAGGAATGTTGAATCGATACGTAAGCAACAAGGAGAAAAAGATTCGCTGACCGAATATATGCTGAAATTATATGATGCTACAGATAGCAAGTCTAATTTTCCGGCGCAGCTTTATAGGGAACACATGGAATTAACTGCTATTTCCGCAGAGGGTAAGGAAGAAAAAATGCGCAGCCGTAGCATAAAAGAACTCGAGCAGCAAAAAGCAGATAAGACATGGATAGATTATTGGGCAAATTACGCCAAGGTCTGTGCAGCAGAGGCAAATAGAAATATATTCCGTAATACTGTAAATATTTCAGATATGTTTAGGGATATGTTAAATAATCTTAGCGCAAAACCAAAGCTAATTGGTGGCGAGGGCATACGCCTTGGCCTAGGATATAATATGACTTCGTTTGTAGGATCGTTGCTCCAAGCCAATATCGGCAATTGGATCGGAGGCATTACTATCGGAGGCAGAGGGTTCTTTGTCCAGGATGCGGTTACGCAGATATGGGCATTGATAAATGGTGCAGCTACGGGCATTGCAATGCCCGCGTTGTCGTTGTTGGTCGATCTTATTCAGATATATGAATACCCGGATGTAGAGAGGGCAGAATTGGAGGGGGCAGTTTATTTGAATCCGGATCTTCTCGATGGTGGACTTTTGTATGGTCAATGGCAGTTTCATCCGAGCATTCTGCCGGATGGGACCCCAATATTAGCTGAGCGAAAAATTGATATAAAAAATCCATTAGATTATGTAGATATGCTTTATCAGATAATCGAGGCTATCTCAGGAAACCGTCAAGGTGCTGTACACTTCCCAGGCTCTACTGAGAAAGGGTTCGTAAAGAAGAGTTATATGGCTGACCCAGCGGCAAAATACTATATTAAAAGGGGTACTGGAGATAAAGACCAAACTCAGTTTATGTATCGTGTTTATTTAGACTGGCAAAGCGTTCTTGCGGATAAGAATATGAAGCAGGAGCATGGTTTGGTAGGTAGTACGAAAGAGGATGGCGTAGAGAAACTTAAAATCTATATAAATGAGCAGATAGATAAGACAAAAAAGAGCGGCAAAAAGATTTCGCATGAAATTAAGATACAGGCTAAGACCAAAAGTGGCGTGATATATGTGTCAAACCCGCTTAAACAGGGTAACCCTTTAAGCTATTATGTGGATAAAGAAGGAAATATTTATGAGATGGACGCACGTCCAATGATGGCAGGTGAATTAAGGCAAAAACTCGATAACGGAAGTCTTGAAGGTAGTATCCTGAAAGAAAAAACAGATTATCCGGGAAAACATGCGTATTTTATTGATAACGATGGCAATGTCTCTGAATTTGGCAGAGAAGAGATTGTCTTTATGGCAGATATATTTACAAAGGATGATAAGGGCAAGGTTATTGCAGAGAATTATCTGAAAAAGCAAAAGATGTGGCTTGACCCGGGTCATATGGTCTTATTGCCAAGCTTTAAAAACCTAGCAAACGATATGGCCCTTATGGCACATCTTGAGTATAATTCTGTAAAGATTGATGTGGAAACAGGAATGATACTTGAGGTATGCGGTAAGGATGGAGATGGCGAAGGCATGGCGTTTCCTACTCAGGGCAAGATAATGTATAATGACGGCAGATTTTATATCCATAAGGATGACAAACCTATGATGTCACCTGGCGTGCCGCTTGTTTTCGGTCATGATAAGAATGGCAAATTGCGAATAGCTGTTATGATATACTCAGTGGAATCCGCTATAACTATGCACGAAGATTATATAGGACATACTGTATCCGCACTTGTCTTTAACGGGATAGGTACCAGTTTGCTTACAGATTCTGAGTTTCAGCTTTTAAAGAAGAATGGAAATGCAACATATGTGCTTGAAGAAGATACTACTGTTTATTATAAAGGGGATGATGGAGATATTTCGGCACAGATTATACCAAAAGGTACCCTTGTTACCGAAGACCCGCTATACACAGAAGGTTCTATATTGTATCTAGATAAAACTTGGATAACCGGGACGCCTAAAAACCCGATAGCTATTTTGACTGAAAGGACAAAAGAACAGAAAGACAGAGAATTACCCTACGCTAGAATCCAGATGTTAAATTCGCGGACATCGGTTGTTAATAAAGACGAGTTCCACCATCTTATGAGGTCTAAGGACACCACGATCATACCAAGAGGTTCTTACAGGGAAATAGATCTGGGAAATGGTATGAAAAAAACATTTGGTCCAGGCACTATGTTGGCATGGGGCAAGGACAAGGACAATGATAAGTCGTATGCTACTGTTGTGGAAAACCTAGATGGCACAAGAACACTTGTTCCAGCGGTTATAGAGATATGCCCCAGGGCGTTGGAAGAAGAGAGAGAGTTTATGCTAAAGCTGATAAGCGTAGACACTGGCGCTGAAAAGCAAGTGAAAGGCGTGCCATTTAAAGTTGAAAAAGCTCCGGTTCCTCAATTATCCCGCGAAATAGGAAAAAGCACTATGACTTTGGGCCCGGTAGACCCATTTACGCGTCTATTGGAAAAGGTAAAAAAGATAACAGGTTCATCTGGTTTTAATGAAAATGATAAGTCTATAGTAAGTGGTTTTCAGCAGGCCCTTGAGAGTGAACAATTTAATGAAGATGGTGTCAATTCCATAAGTAAACATTTCGAAAAATACGTAGCAATGCTAATAGAATACCAAAAGGCTAGCAGGGACTTTAATGAACAGTCTGAAGATCTAGGAGGAAGCTTTTTGAACGATATAGCGCTTGGCAACTTAAATATTTACCATGATATGTCATTAAAGTATGCCATGGATGTTAAGATTAAAGAGTATAACATCTGGCTTGCAGAAAGCCTTGCCTGGCTTGATAAGCAGATTAAAGAGACTGAGGGCTATATAGAGCAGGATGAAAATAATGCTAAAGCCTGGGCGGCTGGGAACGCAGATGCTATTACAGGTGATCCTTATCTTCAGGCAGAGGCAAAAGCAATATTTTTAGCTGATGAAAATGCTGTGCCTATATCTCAGGATGAGCATAATATAGCGGCGGTGCAAGCAGGAGATTGGGAAAGTATTACCAATGATTATTGGCTTGGACAAAATTTAGAAGATGTCATAAAAGGTGGTCATCAAGCGGAAATAGATGCTTTTAAAAAGGAGACAACAGCTAGTTTAGAAAAGCGGATTGAAGAAACTCAGAAAAGGAAAGATGATATCGCGGCTAAGCCGGATATACTTCTAGCGCGGGCTGCAAAAAATCAAGATAAGAAAGAAGGCTTGGAAGCAAGATCCGACAGGATTTCTGATATACCAGATACAAGCTGGTACGGGCATCCTGATATGAAGTTTGAGGATAGGATAGATGCATGCAAAAATTGGGCAAGCGCTATAGCTACGGAGCGGATTAAACAGGCAGAGGAAGCGCTTGCGGATGCAAAAGCTAACCTGGAGAACGCGGAAAAGAATATTGAAGAAGCGAATGAGAATCTTAAAAACCTAAATGATAAGGAGATACCAAAGGCGCAAGCAGACTTGGTTGCGTTAGAAGATAAGATAAAAGAGATGCAAAAGAACTTAGTAGAATTAGAGAAAAAGCTAGCAAAAGCAAAAGCGTTTTTGATAAAGATGAAGTATAATTTGAGCGAGGGCGTAAAAGAGCTCGAAAAGATGTATAAGGACTTAGCGACTTTGGAAGAAAAGCTAGTTGAGGCTGAGGCGTGGCTTATTAAGATGATTGCAGATGGGCACCCTGAATCGGCTCTGAAGCTACACAGGGAGTATATCCAAAGCCTCAAAGATGCTGTAGAAACAAAAAAGAAAGAGATCAGCGACAAAACTAAAGAACTTGATGAGCTTCGTACTAAAAAAATTCCTGATCACGAAGCATATATAGCAGAACTCGAAGTGAACAAGGTAGATCTTATAGAATATATAGAAAAATTGGGAAAAGATGTAATCACACAGAAAAAATATATTGATAAACTATTATACGAAACTAAACCAGAACTGGAAAAGTATATAAAAGAGTTGGAAGAGACTGAAAAAAAGGCAGCAGAGGACCTTAAAAAAGCAGAAGAGCAGGCCGCAGAAGCAGAAGAAGAGTTTAGGGCTCGCGAAAAACAGACACATGAATTGGCAGACAGTATAGCGCAATACGCTTCCTCTAAAAGCAAGATGCTAGATAGCCTTGATGAAACAAATAAAAAGGCTATTGAAATAAACAAGATGAAGGGAAGGCTCTGGTTCATGAGAAAAGAGCTTGAGAGAGAAGGCAGAGCCATCATCGAGAAGGAAGAGGCATTTAAATATATAAAACTTACTAAAAACAGGAAGGCCTTTATAGATGCCATAAAAAACAATAAAGAGATGACGCCTGCTGATATAAATGATTTTAATCTGTTCTGCAAGAGTGCTGATGCATTCCTTACCACTGTATCGAAGATGTTTCTTAGTGAGAAAGATCTTAATGCAGTTATGAACAATGCTGTTAATGATCTGGATGGCTCGTACCAGATGATGCTTGAAAACGCGCTTGTTAATAAGACTCCAGGCACTATTGTAACTCTACCAAGTGCATATTCAATACTTGATAAATACCAACTTGATATCGCGGTAGGTAATGTTAATATTGGAGGACGCGATTCATGGATACGCGCACTTGGGTTAAGAGGGCCTGTAGGTAAAGATGGATATAATAATTTTGTGCTTATGAGAGTGGATTCCGATGCTTATGAGTATAAGGGTGCTGCAGGTGAAAAGGATGCGGTTGACGCTAAGTTGGAAAATATGGGTGAGGGAAGCGAAAAAGACGATTATTTTAAACAGTATTATAAAAAGAAAAGCACGCGAGAATATATCGCTGCAAATAGTTTCAGCTATGATATAGCAGGAAATCTGCATATAGGGGTTTCAGGATATTTTGTCTGTCCTGATAAGATGCCGGAAGGTGAAGACTGGGAATCATGGGCAGCTTCAACAGGATTTGAGTGGAATATAAATAAGAGCTGGGATCTTGAGATAAGTGCAGCTCATCTTAAAGCAGCTAAAAGCGGCATAGCAAATTTAGAGGCTCACGATGCTTCTGGAAATACGGTCTTCATACCTACTAATATCGATGTTAATGAGAGCCTTAGCAGGGCAAGGATGGGCATTAGATATACAGGAGAAGATGGGACTGAGGTAAAAGTTAGTATATTTGGCGAAGATGAGGATAGCAAATGGACCCCACAAGGTTGGCAAGCATTTTTAGGTGCACAGGCAAAGATGGAATTTGCAAATATCTTTACAGTGCAAGGTGGCATAGACGCAGGCCTTGAATCTATAAGAACAAACGTAGCTGTCTCTGCGAAGCTTCCCTGGTATGCAATTGAGATAGGACTTTCTGGGATCAGTGATCAATATGGAGAACGGGCAAGAATTGAGGCTGAGGCACCTGTTCCAGGAACAGGTATAAGTTTACAGGCAGCAGCATCTTGGGAAGCTAGTAATCTTGGCGTTGAATTTGGAGTTTCTACTACAGTTAATGCAAAAGAAATGAGCGAACATGATAAATCCGGATCTTATCAGTATAAAACACCAGGTGGTACTACATATTTGAATACTATTACACTGCCAGAGAAAGTTATTATAATAGATGGAATTTCCAAAACTCAGATAGAATTAGAAAAAAACATACCACAATCTATAAGGTATCTCTCTTGGCTTCAGTCTCTTTCAAAGAGGGGTATTATTGCTTCGCATCCAGGTAGTCTTAAAGGTAGAGACCATGCGCATATTTTTGACAATGCCATTGCAGGTACAGCTGTTTTAAAAGAGCTAAATAGGTTAAAGAAGTTCAACCCTAGTGACTTGCCTGCGATAGAGGTCCTGGAAGGCTTCCTTAATAGGCTCAATAATTTCTTTATAAGAACACGCAAGAATTGGAATTTGCAATATCCTGACAGGCCTTTTGAAGGATTCAATATGGTATATGCCTTATCCGGGATCGAAACAGATAGCCAATTATCGTCAGACCTTAGGTCAAGACGCATATCGAATAATATATTTGTCGCTTTATACATGAGACAATGTAAGGAATATGTAGATGAAAAACTGAGCAAAGCAGATACATTGAATCTAACTGAAAAAGAAAAGATTGCGCTTTCAGAGATGTCACAAAACCTGGACCAGATTATTGAAGAGATCGAGAAGATAACAACAGGCAACAGACTTTATAATATTCCTGGCTCTACACAGGCTGCTATTTCCATGACGCCGGATGGTTATGAGCGTTTTGTCTTGCCTACGGAATATGCTCTTGATGCGTATGCTTTTTTAAAGATGCAGGCTTTGAAAAAACGAGAACAGGGCATGGAAAAGCAGGCCCAGGAATTGGAAAAGCAAGCAGAAAGCCTTAAAGCATATCTGCTTGAGGCATTTGATAAAACAAGTGCTACCTTCATAAAAGGAAGACAAAGATTTGAGACAATTGAAGTTGATATAACGTATAAAAAGGCTAATGAAATGCTTGAAGATTATTTTAATAGAGGAACAATTGAGGATATATTTGGTGAGCAGAATTACGAGGCACTTAAAAGATTTGCGAGTAATGAACTGAATAAAGACCGTAAAAAGAGGTTTAAGATTGTATTCACTGCAATAGGTGAAAAGGAGGCAGCTGTTTCAGATGTCGCAGGAGAGATAGAAGGGAGAGATATAAGAGTACGTGAAAAAGACGAGCTCGAAGATTTATTTAATGATATGAGGAAGTATCTTGGCGACGTTATAAGCCAGAGATATCTTGATAGGCTAAGGGAGCTTTATAGTACAGGATTTATTATTGACAAAGGCTTTGCAACAGATACCAGCTCATGGGCTATTTCAACTTTTGGTCCAGCTGTTATTGATAATGATTTTGTTCCTAGGTTGACAGACAGTGAGGCTGAGGAGCTTGATAGATTTGTTAAGGATAGGTTTGGTAAGTATACTGGTAAGCCTAGCCCATCTGAGATAATGTTATTTATGGCAATTAAGAAGGCAGGGGTGTTTAGTAGCAATGGTAAATTTTTAGGGGTCGATTTTACAGACTACCATAATGAAAAGATACAGCTAGCAAGAAAACCAGCAGTAATTGCGCAAGGGATTGTTCCTGAACATGAGGTAGCTATTATATCACCTGAATGGACGGCGCAGATTATAGAGGCTTCAAAAATATTGGCTTCATATTACCAGGGAAGAGATAGCTTAAAGAGAGATTTTTACAATAAGATTGCAGAGGGCCTTATAAAAAATCTCGATGCCAATGCTTTTTATGGGGCAACTGGAATGTCGCTTCCGTATGCTATGTATCCTGATGGCAGCACAGCTTTTAAGATACCGACAGGAAATGGTTATAATACACCACAACAATCGAATACAGCGGCTATATCATCAGCATCTTCATTTCTTTCGGTAATAGGTTATTCTTTATTAAGTAATTCTACGCAGAAAGACAATCTTACTTCTGAAGTGATTAATCAAGAGTACGACGATGTCATCGCATCATTGATCCTTACTAATTATGGAAGAATTATTACTGGAAACAGGATGATAATGAAGGAGTTTGGCAAGGAGCCAGTATATCTGGATAGAAGTGGCGTAGGCGAGAAGAGCGGGATATGGGATGTTGCTCAGCAGAGAAGGTTCTTGGTTCTTCCTGCTAAAACAGATAATGTCGGATATGTCAAGATAGAAGAACAATATGATATTAAGTTTTCAAGGAATGATGCGGGCAATGTTAATGCTGTTAAGAATAATAAGACCGGGTTAAGCCTAAGGATAGCAGAAAATACAGCCCTTTTCTTATCCAGAGATTATAAAGAGGTAATAGGTGTAGCAACAGTGCCTACAAAGCGAGTCGCATTTAGCATCAAATATATGCGTGAAATACAGGAGATGGTGAAGGCAAAGAATAGTTACGGTATTATCTATTATCCATATGATCTTTCAGCAGAGGGAAGAAAAGCAGATAAGCTTACAAATACAAACAGGTTTAAGGCAGTTACTTTTGGTTTGCTGCAAAACTGGTTAGTAAACAATGACAAGATATTCAAGGCCGGAATAAAAGTTAAAGGGCTAGACCTTGATGAAAATGGAAAGCCTGTGTTTAGGGACAAAAATAATGTTATAGACAATATAGAACCTGACTCTATTGTAATCCTCTATATTGTAAAAGATAATGGAGAGGTCGCATTTCTTGACGAAGATAATTATGAGAAGCAGGAATTTAAGGGCGAGACTGCGCATATAGCGGTAATAGATTTCAATGAAAGAGCTGCTAAAGAATATGCCAAGCTTACAGGAGAGATAACACCAGAGCTTTCAGCAATAGGCCATGCGGCCATTATATGGCGTTGGGGCAAGGCCCCTATAGAGCTTACTAAGGAGCAGCTTGGTAATGTGCGCCCCTATCTTAAGTCTAATGGTTATGTCAGAGATAATGATTTTAAGGTCAAATATAATATATATGGAACCCCTATTGAGAGCTTTAAGGTTGAAGGCATAAAAATAGACAATGAAAAAGTGTCTGGTGTTCTTCAGTTTAACTTATCAGGTACTCAATATCTTGATGATTTGTATATGGCAGAGAACCAGTATTTAAGAGAAAGCTTTTTAGAATATCAGCCACCTTATTCAAACGCATTTCCGCTTATAACTGTAAATGAGCGAAAAGATTCCGGCGTTACTGTAGATGCCCGTATGGCTGAGAATTACGGTGCTATAGATACAGCAAGAGTGCTTCGTGAACAAAATACCGAGTTAGAAAATAGTGTATTTTTATTCAAAGACTGGTGGCTTAATGAAAAGGCCCAGCAATATGGTTACACACGCATAGACCTGATTGAATCCAAGAGCCAGGAGAGATTAGTAGAAGACGTGTTTGTTACTATGAGTGATGGTAGAACCTTTCATGGCAAACCTATATATGCACTTTATAATGGAAAGGACTTACTATTTGATTCTCAAAAATCTGTCTATAAGAAGAAACCGTATGCAGTACCGGTAGAACTTTTTGCGAAATATAAGGGCTCTACATATAACTTGAGGAATACTAAAGATGAATTTGGTAATAATACACTTGTTATGGAGAAAAGATTTTCAGCTACAGCTGATAAAAAGAATCAGCTTATAGGCATAAGCTATGTACTTAATAAACATGGAAATAATTTCACCCTTACGAATAAGGTGTTTGCTTATGCGTTAACGGGTGACTATTTTTGGAATAACCGCCGAGTATCGAGATCTTTCTATAGTAAAGATGTTAAAAAAGTTGTTAATAGAAATGGTGATTCATATATTCCACATTCCAATGCAATAAGTATAGAATCATTTGCTCTTACATCATCTGGCAAGAAGGTCATTCTTAAGAAACATCCGCGGTACGGCCTTTTAAGATTGGAAGCAATAGCAAATGGCACTGAAATACCAGGTGTGGCGACAGGATATACTTGGAAGCAGGAAAAGATAAAAGACGGTTATTATACAGATAAAGGAGAAACTAGGGCAGGCGTTACTATTGGTAATGTTTTTAAACAGTATTATGAGACAGATAAAAAAGAGCGTATGTTAATACTAAAGTCGTATGATATAAGTGATCTAGAGAGAAAATCAGATGGAATCTGGGGGCGTAAGCTAGGCGCGGTACCAGCAGAGATCAGTGTTATAGATGATGGATATATTGTTTATTTTCAGCCAACATTTATGGATAATTTTAACGTATCCCTATCATTGAACCAGCCTAGATATGCGGCAAAAAAACCGAATGATATAGCAGGTGTAAGTTATTCTTTAAAAGAGACAAAAGAAAAAGACCTTGAGAAAAAAGGAAAAGATCTTACGATATTCAGTAAGGATAACAACAAGGTTATGGGTTATTCAATAATTATGGATAAATCTTATCAGGCATATCCTGGTGGACCGGTATTTCCTATTTGTGGTTATTATCATGTAGATGAGTTAGAGCGGTCACTTGATAAACGTAGTGCAAAAGTACGAGATGAACAAATGAGTCCTGCTCTTATGTTCGCAATTAGTGATAGCAGAGAATTATTATTTTTTAGAATAAGTAAAAATATATATGGAGAACCAGAGATTGTAAGGGAGAAAAGAGAACCTTCGCCTAGGTCTGCTAAGCAAGGTGACCGTATAGGTTCTAGCTACGGACTTGTAGAAAGCCAGGATGACAATATACTTAGAGAGCAGAGTTCAAGCGCTAGAAAAGGCGTTACATTTAGGCCTTTTGAATCGGATATTGTTGCATTAGGCCTTCCAGAAACTATGTACAACTCACCTGTTATTTTTTCAGCTAGAATACAGGATATAGATCAAAAGGAAGATTCGACTGGTAAAATCAGTTATAGAATGAAAAGGGATCGCACTCCAGATGAGATATTCTGTATATTGCCTAATGGCACTACTATTTATTTTAGCGGTGATCAAGATAAGGATGGTAACCCAATATGGCTTATAGAGGGCAGGCTTAGGGCAGTTCCTTCTCATACTATGCCTGAAGGTGTCGTAATAGGCAGAAGCAGGTTTATAGATATACAATCAGGACAAAGAAGAGAGATAGCAGGTTATGCGTTTAAGAGCATTGATAAGAAGCTTAAAACATATAATGGTATACCAATAGTGTTTGCTGCTAAAAAGAGTATATTATCGGGCGATGAAAACCTTAATAAAGATGGACAATATGTAGTGAAATTTGAGCAAGGTTATGGTATGGCAGATATCGATGAAATATTTAGTTATGCTCATGGCGAAAAAATAAAACTTTTATATAAAAATGGTAAGCTATATAGGCAGATATTGTTTAATTTTAAGGGCGAACCACCAATTGGGACATTATCAGGCATTACTTATGAGTTAATAGATGACGGAGCAGGCAACTGGAAGGAACCCAAGTCTGGTAGCCGTAAAATTGTATACTTTACTGTTGCTACAGGTAAGAAGTTTGACGGAGGAGACGTTCTAAATTTGTATTCAGGGACACCGAGTATGTTAACTAAAAAATTAGAAGATAGATACGGCAACCAATATGATTTGGTTGATGTTTCTAAGCTATCAAAAAACAGAATTATAGATACATTCAGCTATAATAGTTTTCACACATCTTATTTCGATAGTGTTGACGGAAAACCTAAGCTTGCTGTAAGGGCCAAAGAAAAAGATATAAAACAAAAAGGTGACCTTATGGCAAGATTGTACGATCTAACTCCTGAAAAGCAGCAAGATGCCTCAGCGAGTGAAATATTGAAGAAAGTTTTTGATGAAAAAGATCAGCCTATTGAGATAGGCTACAGCCTATTCTCCGGCAAATATTTGGAGATAGACAGGCAAAAGATACTGATAGCAGATCACTATAAAGGTTCTTTTGCTAATCATAAAGTAGAGATGGCGCCCCTGGAGACCTCTGCTACGGCTGTTGTAGATGGTAGGAAGGTAAAATATATAATATATCACGATGTTGTCGAAGCAATTGTAGATGCACAGCCTGAGAGCGGAGATGTTACATCTGTTATATATTTGAGAAAGGATGTTGGAGGTGATGTAATAGGCCTTGGATTTATAGAAGAGATAGGCATCAAGACAGGTTCAATAAAGGTTTCAGATAAAGCGCATGATAATGTTAAGGTTTATAGGTATACAGATCTAAAAAAACAGGCCTTGGATGGTTTGCAGGAAAAGAACATCCAATCTTTAGGAGATATCATAGGCTCAGTTAAAAGCTATACTGCAAATAGACTATTAGAACTTAAGCCTATGCTTCCGGAAAATATTATACCGGTTAGAGAAACTGATGTATCAGGCGCAACATATTCTAGTCAGCTTAAGCTTATTTTAGAATGGCTTACAAATAATAATTATAACCTGCCATCAGAAGAGCTCTCAAATAATGTATTTCTTACGAGAATAAATAGGTTAAACCTAGAAGGTACACATGCTGTAAAGCGCCTGATTGAGGTATCTACGATTGGTAACAAGAGAAAAAATCTTATTACAATAGATGAAACCAAAAAAACGTTTACCATAAAACTTTTTTCAGCTGATGGATTAGCAATTGGATCGATAGACTATCTTTATAGTGATGGTGTGATAGGTGAAATTAAGGGATGGTCTATCGACCTTGGAGAGCTTGAGTATGTTGACGTTGATGGCGAAGCCAAGGCATGCAAAAAATTTCTATCTTTTGATTACAAGAAGAAGATAGTTTATGTTGAGCTCAGGGATTCTGTTAGCGGATTGACGATAGCAAGGTATGACGGAGATTACAGTACTGCTAATGGTGTTACATTGCGTGACGCCTTTATAAAAACAAAAGATGTTCTCTTGCAGTCTAGAGCTAAAGATATCAATTCTACAAGAGAACTTTTCAGCAGTATTGAAAAAGATTTTTTGCCAAAGACTCTGATGGAACTACGGTACGGTAGTTTTAAAACTACCGAGCAGATTGACTGCTCAAAGAGGTACATGAGCCAATTAGAGATCTCGGTAAAAGGTCAAATGTATTTTGTTGATCCGGCAAAAAATAAAATGAAGGAGCCTGTGAGCGTTTCCGGATTATATAATATTATTTTTGATGAAGGTGTTGTAAGGGCAGAGAGTATCCGCAAAGACATGTTTGATTATAATAATCATATATTAGAGCGTTATGCGCTTGAAATACGAGATGCCCGTGGATATTTATTGGAATTGCAGTACGGAAAAATGAATAATGGAATATTTATACCTAGTTCAAAGAACTACATGTTTTATAAAGATGAAGGGTATGGTAGGTTTGGCATAGCTGATAAGACAGTATTTACTGTTATCGAAAACGATTTAGAACATATATCCAGTTATTCAAACACTACTGTTGTAAATGAGGAAAATGGAAACATTACGTACAGATCTAGAAGGGGTTTAGCAACTATAGGTAGCGAGGTTAAAATAAATTATGATAACCTGAAGGTGAAGGTAGGAAATATAGAATTTGTTGGGATATCTAATCTTTGGAGAGAGTTAAAGAATAATAAAGGTAGATTGCTTGTGATAATGGATGGTTATCCAGCTGTTTCACAGGATTTCTGGCCCGTTGGAGATCCTAATTATATAACATTCCTGACCTATGATACTATGCCCTATGCTATAAGTAGTAAGACTTATAAGTATGAAGGCTCTAATAAACAATATGGAAATTCGGGTATTAATACAGGCGGGTATGATAAAGAGAAAGCTTTAGTTGTGGTAAAGAATCCTACTTTTACAATCAGGAATGGTGAATTTGCAGTTGAATATGATGTGAAGGATGACCGTCCTGGAAAAGGTAGCATAAAGCACAGGGCCATTAGGGTGGACGGAAGACTTTTTTACGAATTCTATGCAGGCATGATTTTCAGAGATCCGGATACAAGATTATATTATAACGAAAGGGAGTTACCTGACATTACAATGATAGTAGAAAAAGACGGCAAGGAGATTTTGGGTAGCAGACATTACGTAGCTTTTCTAAATGATAAGCTCGGATATATATGGGTCTACGATAAATTACTAGCAACAGGCGACATGTCGGATTTAAGCATTATAAGAGAAACTGAACTTATGAGTGGAGCCCAGATTAATGAAAATATGCCGCGAATAAACGCTTTGCCATCAGAAAAAGCAAGTAAACTAGCGCAAAGAGATGCGACTTTATACTTCTTGGGGGAAAGATTTATTAGTAAGGATGACGTTTACACTACTAAGGCTTATGGTAGAGAAGAAGATGGCAAGGTTCGAATATATGAAGGATATTTGGATTTCTTCAGAGCGCTGAAAGTTCATATATTTGAGTTTAAAAATAATATAGTTGGTCATATAAGCAAGGAATACTTTTGGCAGCCTTATAAATATATCGCGCCGCTAATAATTTTTGCGTTGCCTGCTTTGATATTCGTTATGCTTGTGGCTTTTACCTATATATATAGCCGTGTACAAAGAGATATATTCCGGATAAAACCGTCTAAATCTGCCGCAGGACCTCCTGGCCCACCACCTATACCAAGGTTTGATACAACAACGCCTCAATACAGGGATATAGAAAAGGCCATAGGGCCTTCAAGTGTCATACCTGAATTAGTGAATTACCTTGTAACGAGTGGTACAGCGCCTGATAGTCAGATAATGAGAGGTCATAGAGATTTTTGGCGTCTTGTAATTGATAAGCAAATGAATAGAAAATTAGGCAGCCCAGTTGGGGTCGGTATGCGCGATGGCGCATTACCTATGGTAGATGGTAGGTATGTTCTTGATGTCTCTGAAATCAATGATTATTTTTACCGCTGCAGAACAAATGGTGTTGATCCATTGGATTTAGCTATCTTTGAAGGCGATGTACCAGCTGATAGCATAACGCTGCGTAATATTATAGAGCAGAATATATTCAATAGCTACCGGAACAATCAGGACTCTTCAGTAACGAATTTGTATAGGTATGATAATAACGAATACGTCAGCGTACTGGTACAAAAGGTTTCAAATGCTGTGCGTAATTATCTTGTTGATCAGCGTAAACAGGAGAATGTGGACAGCGGCATACGCATGCCCCTTCGAGAGGAATACCCTATAGGATTCTTGAAGTCTTTTGCTTATGTGGCGCGTATGCTATCAGTCATAAAAAAAGCAGCGCGTTTAAATACTGCTATTCCACGCAAGGCAATGGCTTCCAGATTTTATAAACTTATATTTTGGGAATGGGCTGCCTCGACAGTAGTTTATATTGCTGTAGTGATAAGTTATGTAATATTGTCAGGAGCATTTGTGTTGCCAGCTTTATCGGCATTTGGATTAATACCTATAGCATTGTTTATGATCCTTAATCTTTGGGTTATAGTGGCAGTAAATTATTCCGCTCTTTTTGTTACGCAACGCCAGGCGCAACACCTTGATAATACGAGAAACTGGAGTGATGTTACGCAGCAGATTAGATTTCTGACAAATAACAATAATTCAGATGAAGATTTTGTAAACACCTTTAAGGCGTTTACAATAAATTTTGTAAAGAGCTTACAAACGTCATCTGATCAGCCTGGTAGGGGACCTTTAATCAGTCAGAATGAGCTGGACTCGTATTTAGATTTTATAAATCAACCAGGTAAGCTACCTAATTCACCTTCGACACCGGAGGCATATGAATCGTTTAAGCATTTTATCAATAAGTGGATGATATTTTACCATAGTTCACGCTCAGGAGAAGGTAATGCATACAGCCCTGATAAGCTTAATGAGCTTAAATCTAAAGTAGCAGAAGACAATTTTACTATTATGCATTCGGGTTTTGACGAGAAAATATGGACTAATTTTGATGAACTTGACATGGTTAACAACGATGTTAGCGCGGCAGGTAAGGTTATTGGGAAACAGGTTATTTCCAAATTTCAGAAACTTATGATGGCTAACCCCTCAGACTGGGAACTTTTTATAAGAAGCATATTAGATGCTGAATTAAATTTAAAGGGATTGTATCCGCATAAAATACGTTCCGCAGAAAAAGCAGCAGAGATAATTTCTCAACGCTCTGGCCTGGATTTGGATATGGTTAAGGTTGAAATTGAAAAATGGGCTAATTGGCGCCTGGAAGGCGCGGGCAAGACACTGCTCAGTACTATAAACAGTAACTTGGAAACGTATATGTCTTGGGCTGAGGTGCTTGATATTGATGAAAATCAACGACGCGAATGGGCGTTGAAAAAATTTAGAGTTATATTTGGATACGGAGCGGCTTTCGCGGCAGGTGGATGGAACAGGGTTTTGGAGTTGTATCCCGATACTTTTGAAATTTGGGATCCAAAAGATTTTACTGAAAGAGACCAGTATCTTGCAAGATGGCGTACAGGACAGCCCCGCGCTACGATAATGACAAATTCGAATATATCAGGACATGCGTCAAAAGTCGGATCCTGGGGGAATTGGGTTCCATTTATAGACACAGAGATAGTCTATTTTCTTGATGTAGGACACCGTTTGACTTTTGATAGCGTGATGTTTACCCCTGTTATATTGGATAGATTTAGAAATGATCCGTCTCTTGGTATGGTTTCTCCGGTTTACGTTACATATTATGAGACATATACCCCAACAAGTACAAGCCTTGCTAGAGGCCACGAAGTCTGGGATAGGCAGATACGTTCCGTTAAAGGCGATACAGATTCAGATAATGATTTTGGGAAAAAATTTGTTCGGCTTAGCGCGTATAAATCCGCTTTATCATATATACCGGAAAAGAATTCAGAAGATACAGCCGGTGGAAATAAGCTTATACAGGCAGGGTATAATATAGAGCATACAGAAATAGTGGATGTGCCTCAGTCCGTTGAAAAGGTGCATTTTATGGGGCGTTCATTTGTCCAAAGATTTGGTGCTACTGTGCCTGAACTTATGGCTGCCAGGGGGTGGTGGGAGTTTCTGGCTGATAGGAATGTACACTGGACTTTGAAGATAGGTACATTAATCAGCTTTAGTCATTATGTCAGAATAGCCATTACAATAGTGGCAGCTATGAGTTTTATAATCCTGAATCTGTTTTTACCATGGTCACCTTTTATAAACTTCCCTTTATTGATATTCTGGGCAGTAAATTCTTTTATAGCAAATCAGGCTATTAATAGTCAGCAAGGCGTGTATTTAGTCCAGCGCTTTGGTCTCTCCAGGGGTTTTTGGGAGTTCTATAAGTATTTTTGGGTGAATTTCTTTTCATATGTATCATATGAAATCGGAAATGTTTACCAGTATATCAAGGGCTTTTCTGGTATAAATGAATTCAGCCTATCCCCACGTATAAGTGATTTGACTCGCGTGCCTTTTAATGTTTTGTTTAAAGACCCGTCAGTAAAATTCGGCATAAAAGCAGCCGCCATACTTCTGCCTTTTATGGTGCTTATGCCTATTAGTCCTCTAGCTGTGACAATGAATATATTGTTTGTGCTGCTCGTTTTTATTTGGGCATCCCCATTCTTGCTGAACCAGCGTGTTCCATTCAGGCATAATCCAATAAAATATATTAGCCAATTGTTTTTGGACATAGGCTCTATTCCTTTAGCGTATACACTTGCCAGTTACGAATTATTAACATTGGATTTTCCTAATCTGGTCGGGAGAAGCGCTGTGAAATTGATCTACCACGCGCAAAGAATCTTTTCGAAAGCTCATTCAAAGGCCCCAATGAAATATAGCGGTTTTTTATATTCATCTTATTATGCGAGAAAATATCTTGATAGATTTAAGAACATTCAAGATACACGTGATAATTACCTAGAGTCTGTTGCAAGAGGTGCTCCTGATCTGGCGGCGCAACAAGAACTGCAGGACCAGACTAACAGTGTAATAGAGGATATTGAAAAAGATATAGCTTCACCAATTAGCTGGTTTAAGATATTGAGAACTGTAACTAATATAATCTCATATAGCGCTGTAAGTGCTGTGATAGCAGCTGTAGCGTTCTTATTTAGCGTACCTGCTATATATGCGATTATAGTAGGCATAGCTATATTTACAATACTTGCGGCAAGGGATTTAATAGGTTTTTCTAAGGGCAAGTTGTTTGGATGGCCAGAATTTATGGCGAAAGAATGGTCAGAGAAAATAGCTGGATATGAATTCCCCAGGGAATTAACAATAGAGCAGGCTATACGCAATAGAATGTATACATGGGTCTCTATGGTTGCTTTTGAGGAATATCTACCGGAATATTTCCCGTATCTTTATTTAAGTTTATCAAAAAAATATTATCAGGAGCTGTTAGAGGTAAGGCAGGGAACAAGAGACAGAGAAGGCTTGCAGGATAAGATGTGGAGAGAGACAAACCGCAAATTGGCAGCAAAGATGTTTATAGGAGAGGCTGATGCTTCTGTGCTGTATGATAGGGTTGAGCAGGAAAGCCTTGGGGCCCAAGGACGCCCTAACCTTTTCAGGCGTTTAACACAGAAGCTAGCATCAATTTTATCGGATCCCCGCAGGGTTGCAGCTGTAGCACTGCTATCATCTATAATCCTGCTATCAGGTTGCGGCGCAACCTTTGGTAGAGGCAGTTCTACATTAGTTGTAGGATTTTTAGTAAGCTACATAGGAATTGCAGTTACGCCATTATACAGCATACTACTTTCAGTTATTAGGAAAATTAAAAATAGGGATAACGAAAACGCCGGGATCGTAGATGTGTTTACAGATAAAGCGTCATCGTTATCCACGGCGACGCGTATAACTCCAGCAGAGGAGGCCATGCTTTCTGAGTCGGAATATAGTGCGTCAGTAAAGGCATCCTCCGGCGGGATATCATCCTTCAAGTCCTTCCGTGAACTTGAGGCAAAATTTGAAAGGTTAAAAGCAGAGCACAAAATAGGCGAAACTGTCACTATTGCCTTTGATAGAGGCGCTAAGGTTGCGCAGGTGTTTGCAATGGATGTACCTAAGATTGATAGTAGTAGTGAAGGGGATATGTCAATATTAGCAAGGTACATAGTTTATTCAATGTATAACAGGGCAGGCGCATATGGCGCTGAAAGAATACTTATAAATTGCTCAAATCAGCTTTTTAATACAATAAGAGGTATATATGATGAACCCGTAGATGGCAACCCCGAGAAGGGATTACATCTTATAGGGAAGTATTTTGAACTTGTTTACCAGAAAAAATTTGAATTTGTACAGGCATCAACAGATAAAATAGAGTCTCTTACCCAGCCCCTACCAAAAAAATCAGTTTCAACAAACCCTTATTTTGGAAATATAGTAGGTATTGATATTGGCAAATCCGATATAAAGGCCGTTGCTTGCGTAAAAGGTGTTGTAACGGCATCGGATAAGTTTGATTGGTCGCCGGAATCTATTAAAGATACCCAGGAACACATACAGTATATAAGAAAAGCTATAAAGTCTGTTATTAAAAAGGCAGATTTGAATTCCATAGATGGCATAGGCATTTCTATTAATCTTGCTGTAAATAGTAACCAGCCGACAGGGCTAGGGCCTGTATTAAATGGCGTTACTGAAAATGGCCTCTATAAGAATGAGGATTTTAAGAATACCATACATAATATATCCTCTATCTTTTCAAACGAATTTAATGTCCCTGTATATGTGCTCAACGATGGGGATGCGGCGGCGGTTCAGGTATCAGTGGATATGAAGCTGCCAAATACTTTAGCCCTAAGCCTTGGCTCAGGCCTAGCCGGAGGTTTTGTTGACTCCAATAATATGGTAACAGACTGGCTGACCGAAATGGGCAATATTATTATTGATATAGACGAAAACGCAGTAGGCCACTCATTCTCAAAGGTGAAAGGCGCGGCGCAGCAGTATCTGTCACAGCGTTCAGTATTCAGGCTAGCTGAGAAGTCAGACCTTGAGTTAGAAGGCGATAATGAAGCTGCTAAACTGAGATATGCACAGCAATTGTTTACAGAGGGTACGGAAGAGCAGAAAACAAAGGTCCGCGCTATATTTAAGGAAATAGCAACTTATGTAGCAGAGTATGCTATTATAACTAAGAGCATATTAGGCCAGGACAATATGGTCTTGTTTGGAAGGGTTACAGAAGGCGAATCAGGCAAATTCATGCTGGAAGAAGCAAGGAGGATCATTGCTAAGCAGCCAGTGGCTGTAAATATAATATATCCGAATATAAGTGGTATAAGTGAAGAACAATTCAATCTTATACAAACACATGGCCAGGCTATAGGGGCTTCTTATTACGCTTCACAGAATATAACTTACTCTCCGTTTTTAGCCGTAGCCTTTGGCGGGCCTGACGGTGTTCTAATAAAGCATGATGATTTCGGAAAGACTACGTTTGAAACCAGTATTATCAGGGATAACTTTATAGAGCTTTTGAAGAGAGGGCAAAAAGTCGTTATTGTAAGCAATGCGAGATATCACGATGTTCCTGCTATAGGTGAACGAGGCATACAGTCACGAATAATGGATTATGTGCCTAGTGATTTAAGAAGTAATATTACAATATATGCTTCTAACGGAACATTTAAAATAGAGTTTAACGATAAGGGAAATCGAATATTATCAAATAACTATAATGATTCAACGTATATACCGAACCATATAGTTGAAGATACTGTTAGCAGGCTGGAGGTTGCTCTTGAAAATTATTGGTCTGACTATCAGGCGAATAAACCTTATTGGCGTAATAAATATCCTACGTTTAAATTTAAGAAGCCTTACATAGTATATCAGGCTGATAATGACGGCAGGGTATACTGTATAAGCGTACTTTATCTCCCGTCTAGTGCTCTTAATGGACATAATCTCAGTGTTGGTGAAGACAGCGCAAGAAAAGATATATTGTTTAAAATAGAAAGAGAGATGAAGGAATATAATGATCTTTTCTGGGATGAGTATACGTTGCGCGAAAGCGGATTGACATCGATTGATATAAGAAAAAGGAATACAGGCAAAGATCATGCAATTAGAAATTATATGCTTTCAAATAGCATTACGCCTGAAGGTATGGTCTTTCTGGGCAATCTTAAGCCTTATTCTGAGGATCTTCCTATTGAAAACATTAAGGGTATGCAAAAGATAGTAAATGATGAATATATATCAGGAAATCCGGCATTTGGATATATAGGCAGGGGGATTGGCGGGTCTTATGCTGTCATTCAGTCTATATTAGATAATAAAGATATAAATGCGGTTGTTTCAGACAAGAGCGCTGTTTTGGATTATGCACTTAAATACTTAGATGTTATAATCTCGAGCACTTCCTATAAGAACCTTACAGATTATGCCAAGATACGCGTATTGCATGATATATATGAGGATTTTAGGCTGGCTCATATAGATGCCCCATCATGGATTAGTATATATGTAAAAGGTATGGGTCTTAAGGGCGATATAGTTGATTTACTTAAGAAAGTAGAAAATGAATACAATAGGCACAATAATACGTCAGATTACTTTAAAGCTATTGATAGAATATTCGAGTCTCATGGCGAGCAGGTAAATTTTATTGATTTCTATGAGGCTATTGACCCGAGGGCAGCTAAAAGTCTAAGTCTCTTTAGGCGCGTTTACCGTAACGCAGAGAAACCAAAGTCCGAAGAAGATTTAATGCGTGATATATATGACACGCAAAAAGCCACGGGATTGTCTATAACAAGAGTGCTTGTTGGATATTTTCAGGATTGGCATTACCAGAAATTTAAAGAAAGTGTTATAGATACAAGGCAATCCAGAGCTCCGCCTATTATTACATATTTTGGCGGTGGTGGAAAATCTACTACGACATTATTGCAGACATTTATTAATAAAGGCATTGAAAGGATAGCGTGCGCAATATCATCATCCGATGATGGAGGTTCAAGCTGGAACATAATGGAAAGTCTTTTTAACAAATTAGGAAATTATTTTATACCACCAGGTGACGCAGCAGGGCTTTCGATATTTTTAAGTAATGATAATTTTAAGATATTAGCACTTTTCTTGACCGAATCTATGGCAGGCAAGCTTCCTGCGGATATAACAACGCAAGGAAGGATTACAGGAGAAGTGGTATACCCGGTATGGGATAAGAGGATGAGAGAGTTATTTGATTATCTCTCATCGTCAAAAAAGATGGCCACGCTTGAAAAAATAACAGGCTGCAAAATATCAAAACCTGATGATTTTATAATATTTTGGTCAAGCCTTCTTAGCTTGGGTGAATTGCTTGATAGGGAGCTTATAATGCCCAGTATAATAGAACTGAACAAAGCGTCTACCCCAAATCTTATGCTTATAGGCGCTGCTTACGATGCCGGCGTAATAAGTAAAAAAGGCATGAAGCCTGATTCTCTTGATATGCCATCTCTGAGTAGCTTTCTTGCGCTTGGGGATTCTCAATTCGTGCCTGTAAGTGTTGATTATGAAAGAAGTTCGCTTATAGCAGAACACGAAGATGGCCATAAAACTAATACTCAGACGCTTATTACTGATATGGGGCATAAAGATTTTATAACAAAGATGTACTTTGGCCATAGGGCAAGTGTAAAAGAGCAGTCTCCTGTTGACGTAGAATCCTTGGAGTATCCGCAAGCGACAGAAGAATCTATGCGAGCCATTGAAGACGCGGAGATAGTCGTTACAGGCAACGGGTCGCTCTGGACATCTATAATGCCGGTATTTTTATATAAAGATTTAGTAGAAAAGCTTTTGGAGAAGCGCAAGAATAATGTGCCGATTGTGTATATAGCTAAGATCAAATCTGATTTAGAAACATCAAAAGGAGTAAAGCCTGTTGAACGCAATGGTGCATATTATCTTGAGATAGAAGGGCAATTATCATTAGGTATGCAGCTTGAGGCTATAAGAAGCCATGTATCCTATGTAATTGGCAGGGATATAAAACTGTCAGAAATATTTTCGCATATTATTATTCCGGAGATTTCAGAGAACACAAAAGCCGAATTGAGCGAGGTTAAGCTGACTAAAGCGCAGGCCGAGGCTTTAAGCAAGGCATTAGAAGAGGGGCAGGCGCAAGTAAGCAAATATGTAAAAGGAATACAGCCCCTATTCCTGGATAAAGAGGAGCAATTAACGCGTAATCAAGGTATAGAGATAGTTAAGATACCAGAATCTCGTATAGAAGACATAGACGAGAAAGCCCCTATTTATGATAACGAGTACTTAAGCCAGGTGATAATGGATATACACGCAAAAGCTTCCTCTTCAGGCCAGGCTGAATCTGATTACAAAAAAGACCTGGAAGGTAAATGGAGTGATTTTGTCTACTCTGCTAGTAATGGATTAAAGAGAGATGATCTAGAGTATTATAAAACAAGGTATGACATTACAGACAATAGTCCCATACCTAATTACAATGCCTCTTATTCACATTGGCTGCCTGAGGATTCCTCAGTTAGAGGTAGGCTTATAGAGCTTCAGAGGGAAATGGCGAATGTGCTTGAAGCCGCAGGGCTTAAAAATAAGATAGCATTATTAAAGCCAGAATCTTTTCACATTACATTAGGTATTCCATTAGGGCTTAAAAATGCCCCTTATTCGGAAGAGACTATTCAGTCTGTAGCAAAGACGCTTAATACATCGGCGTCTAAACTGAATTCAACTGAAATGGATATCCGCGGTATCAATATATTTCAAGGTGGTGTAATTTTTGCACAGGTATACCCTATATATGATACTAATGGAGAATTTGAGTTTGATAACTTTGAACGATATATAGCAGATACAATTCCGGAGTCGATGCGTTTTGATGGTAATATATACCACATTACACTCGGTTTTATAACTACGGATCTTACTTCCAGTGAGGCAAGACTCCTGATATCTATTATAGAAGATTTTCGTTCCAGATATATAGGTATGCATAACGTAACAGATATGGAGCTCGACTATTACGAGGATATTACAATGTCGTCAATGCCAAGGGTGATAAAAAAATACACTCTTGCGGACCAAAAACTATCAGCCTTGCCAACAATTGCCCCTCTTAATAGAGTTGGCAAAGATATCTTAACTCCGGAGATAGCAGAAAAACTTTCATCTGATACAAAAACATCTTCGTCTGGTATGCTTATTCGCGATAATATGGCCCAGCTTATTGAGGGTGGCCAGCTTAATTTTGATATAGGTTCTAAAAATATAGAGGTAGCAATGAATCGCTTGAAGGATCTTAATGGCGATGAATATGAAATGGTCCGAGAGGCATTGATTAATACCTTACAGAACAAAGACGCCAATATGTATGTACGCGAAATGACTGCGTATGCGTTAAGATTATTGGCTGATAGACAGGTTATTGAAATCTTGACAAAGGTTGCTGAGTCTCCTGAGGCAGAAAAAACAGAAGCATTACCTGTTAATGGCAGCATCCCAAAACAAGTACAAGGTATGAACCTTGCCCAGGTCGCGGACTATTCATTACAGCACATCCTCACGACAGATTTGTTCAAGATGGCCCCAGATATAATTGCGGAAGAGAACCAGGCAGTAATAGTCTACTCTGACGCTTTAATGGATAGCAAGGCATTGCAGGAGATATTAAACTCTGTTAATAGGTCAAACAGGAAGTACTATCTTGTTAATAAGTCTGATATGAGCAATGAGGCACTGCTTAAGAAGACTGGTATACCGGAAGGCCTATTTGAGAGGATATTTGTAGAGAATAACCCCGAAATAACAGTAGATAAGATAATGCCTATGCTTGCTATTAACGGAATATCGCAGATAAGAGTATTCGCACTTGAAGATAGAGATAAGACAGCATGGAGCAGGCAGAATATAGTAGATGTACTATTAGTTATATTAAAGAGCAAAGAATTTGAGATTATGACTCCTGATGAGCGCAATAGAAAGCTTTATGAAAAAGAGATGGAGAACAGGACAATATTGATACAGGCATAAACTGAGTATATAAAATAACGTTTAGTATAGGGGGCTTAAAGTGAGAAGAATAATAGGAAAATGCACATCATGGTTGGTAATAGTCACATTTATGCTCACGAATATTTCATGGGCAGCTCCGCTTGATCCTGTTTCAAGTAGCCATCTAAGGCCAGAGTCTGCAAGGGAAAATATTGCAGGTTTAGATATTTCCATAAGCTTATCTCAGTCTTCAAATGGCATAGGCGCGAAATCCTCTTCATCAGGAGTTGTTGATGCCAATGAAATTAGTAAGTTTATAATAAAACTGGTCGGAAAAGGAAATGAACAAAAAGCAAGCGATGCTATCAAAGCAGAAGCTGTTGAAACAGGCAGGCCTATTTTTGCTGTTGGAAGGGGGATCATGGGCAGAGACAGGGATCCTGCTAAAGATGATGGGTGGTTTATGGCTCATTCCGAGAGAGGCCCTCCTGTGGACTTTCTCTATGTTGGAGGCGGAGGAGAAGGTATTACAACATTTGTGCAGGCTATAGTTGAAAGCGAAAAAAATCATCTGCCTTATAAACAGTATAAACGTAAATATGAAAGTATAGGACATAGGATAATAGGCGTCATAAACAACGGTGCTTTTGATGATGGCGGCAATACCGCCTCTGTAAGGATGGACATACACGACTCAGATGAGTGGCCGAATGAAGTAACAACATTATGCGGAGATATTATGTCAATTGTCAGTTACGCGACTACTGATGAAGCAAAGATATACTTTTTAGATGACAGTTTTAGGATAGACGCTGTTGTGAATATTAATAAAGCTAATATAAATATGCTCCAACATCTGTTTGACAAAGAAACTGCCAAGGCAATCCTTAAGAAACGCGCGAAACTCAAAAAACAAGGCAAAGATGGCTTTACAAAAAACACCTCCAAGGATAAACAAGGCAAAGATGTTGTAGATTTTCCGGAGATTAAAGATGCTATTATAAGCGTAAACGGCGAATATAATGGTGAAAAAATATATAAAGTAGTAAAGAGCCGTCTAACCGATGATAAGGAGTCAAAGGCAAAGGTATTGGAATCTGTAAAAGAAAGGTTTGAAAAAATTCAGGACAAGATAGATAAGGGTATATTGGAAAGACCTGCTGACTGGATTTTCTTTGTGAGCAATATGATGGCGCTTGCTATGATAATTGATAAATATCTAATAAAAACCCATGACATTAAATTAATAGGCTCTAAATGGCAGAATCTTATGGATTTAGCTATTAAGATAGAGGCACAACAAATACAGCGTGGTAATACGGATATAGTTTTTGACAGAACAGAGGACAAGCTTTACGAGGCCCTTGGCATAGCGGCTGCTTACGCGCTGGGGGTAAGCAGCGATGATGCTACGATGGCAGCCATACTTGAGGCAAGCACCTTAAAGATAATAGATAATGGTTTCGAAGATAAAATTAGCGAACTCCGTACATTTGAGGGCAAAGCTGAAGCCTGGAATGAATATGTGGGGAAAATGTTTAAAGAAAGTGGAGTCGAAATAACAGAAAAAGACAGAAAAAATATATTTTTACCTGCTCAAGAATCAGTAGGCAAGGCTATAGAACATCTAACGCAGCGGTTAGAACAGGCGGCTATTTTAATAGGGCCAAAGAATCCAGATGAATATTGTGACATTTCTATTAAAAGGGTAAAGGTAGAGATATCAGGAGATATTATGGCAACATCTCTGAATATGCCCGGAGAAACCATAAGTATTGCTAATGGGGAAGAACAACCCCTTATATTAGCTGGCCAAGAAGTGGTTTTAAAAAATAATAATAGTGTTCTGGAAGTATCGATTAATGAAAGTGAGCCCGTATCTATTTATGAGACAGAAGAAGGTAAGACCCGAGTAAAGATAGCAAGTGAAAGTAAAGTTATTCCTCTTGATGCTGAATGGGATTCTCTTAAAATCGGCAATGCAAAGGTAAGCATAAAAAGCCGTATGGTAGAGGAGCAGACCTTTGTTACCGATGAGGTGCATGCATCAAGGACATATAAGCTTGTTTTTAAAAAGGCAGGAAGATTAGCATCTAAAAAATATGATTATGAAAAAGTTGACGATGATAATGTCGACAGCAAAGATAAGTTGGATAAATCAGGTTTACGCAAAGTAAGAAAATTTGGCAAACCGCTTTTACCGAGGGAGCATCCAGGGATAGATGACGCCGCAAGTGAGATAATAGAAGGAGTGCGGAAGGCGTTTGTCTATGGGGAAGGCGGTATGATAACAAGCTTGCTCCCCAATCTTCTTGTAAGAGATGTGGTTGAAAAGATTCATGAAGAAATAAGTAAAGGGGCCCTTGGTGTATGGTATCCGAAGTTGACCGAGGATTTTGAGACAAAGGACTTAAGCTTAAAAGAACAGATGGGTGTTCTCGACAGGAGTATAAGCCAGGCCACCGGAAACGAACACGGTTTCTCTAATATAGTAACAGATGTTATTTTACCGGATGTCCCAGAGAGCATAAAAGAACGCGCAGATAAGTTTTTTAAAGAAGCTGAAGAGAGCTATGAAGCCCACAGCGCAAAGATTGCCGCAAGAGAAGAGAAGATAAGCAAATACTTTCCTATGGGTTTAGCCTCTTACGCGAAGGACAATGTTGAAAGGCAGAAAGCTATAGATTATCTTGAAGGCAAAGGTATACGTGTTCATCTGGTATCAAACTTTGATTTTAACTCCATGAAAAAGCTGGTATGGAACAAAAGAGAACTCTACAAGACAATAGAAATGATAGCGACAAGGGAGAGGCTTCTGGATATGATAGATGATGAAAATAGAAGGGAAAAAATCAGACAAAGCCTCCGTAGTGTTAAAGATTCTTTTACAGGAATTGTTTTTTGGCCGTTGTCTGAGTGGCATAAGATTTTTGATGCGATAGGAAAAAATAAAAATAAGCTTGAAAAGGTAAGTATTGTTTTTAATGAAAGTAAACTCGATGAAAAGGTATTTGAGGTTATGGTGCCGCAAGAATCTGAGTTTGACAGGCAGAAAGAGATAATAGGATTGTATCTGACTGTTTGTATATACAACAGGTTAGCTGCTGTCGGCGCAAAAAGCCTGACTATTTATAGTAGTCAATGGATATATGATGAAATCGCCAAAAGGTTAGAGCATCAAGAGGATGGCAATGAATATGCCTTGATGGGTGATTTTCTTACCACTCTTTATTATGATGGTAAGGGGTCTTTTACCATTGAACACAAAATCCCCAGCCATGCTATAGCTGGTGGAGGGAAACTAGTAGTACCAAAACAATCTGATATAAACCTTGAGCCTATAAAACAAGGCACTATTGTAGGTGTGGCTTTAAACGATAAGTATCTAAGGGCAGTGATATTAAAAAAAGGCCAGGTTGTTGATACAGCAGAGCAAATATGGCAGCCTGAGAAAATAGAAAACCCACAGCAGTACATAGAAAGGATAAAGGCATTAATAGCTAATTTAAAGGTGGATTTGGCTGATGTAGAAGTAGTGGGTATAAGCTGGCCTGCTGCGGTATATGAAAATCGGATTTTAGGCAAAGCTGGGAAAATGGTTAGTGGAATTAAAGTTGAGGACTTTAAAAATATCGCAGATTTAGCAAGCGAGCTATCACGCAGCTTAAACGGCAAGGGCGTGATTATAGTCAATAATGGGAATGCGGCAGCGCATGTAGTAAGGCTGGATTCGCCTGAATACCAGGTGAAGTATGATAGGAAGACACTCGTTCTCAGCGCAGATGCCAGCGTTTCCGCCTCCTATATAGATAAATCCGGTGTTATAACAGACGCACTGGGTGAATTGGGCAATGTTGTTATTGATATGAATATTGATGCGCCTTGGCATAGTTACACAAAAGTCAGAGGCGTATTGCAGCAATATTTTTCTGCTCCGGGATTGATAAGATTGGCGAATAGTTTGCTAATGGGAGACCTTATGCCCGGTGAGATAAAAAGGACGCTGGGTACGATATATCAGGAGATTTGCAAAGAGCACGAGGAAGATTTTAGCGGGGCTGAAATGCAGCCCGAGGAATTCTTACGGCAAGACCCTGATAAGTTTGCCCCAGAACAAAAGCGCTTATATCAGCAGATGATAAATGAGATAAGCACACGTTTTGCAAACAAAATAATGGATTTCCGAAAACTATACGCAAACATGTGGACGGTACTGCTGCCATCTGAGGTAAATGCCTTGGATGAATCAGGTGAAATAGGAACTGCCGGTGAATTAAACAAAACTGTCATAAAGAAAATAGCCGAGACAAGCAAAGAAATAATGGAGCAATCGCATGACAGTCGTGTAGCCATTGTACTGGCAGATGAGCTTGATTTTGCTACAATTTACGGGCAGTGGAACAATGCTAATCCGCAGGCAGCTCTTATAATAAAAAATATAGGTATGTATTTAGCAGAGACTATTGTAGAGATGAGACAATATTTTGATATTGAGAATGTGATAATACAAGGCAGTATTATGCCGCATGACTTAGCCCTCGCAATAAGTGAACTTACTATCAAGGAATTGAAGGATAGGTATGGGATAGAAGATATGAAGGTAGACACACTATTTCAAACCGTGCTCGAAAGGCCTTTCACAGATGCTAAAGGTGCGGCATATGCAGCAGCCCTTAAACGCGATACAGCGGTAAAGGCAAAGCCAAAAACCTCGTCAGCTGGTAATGATAAACTTGACTCAGGCTCAAGTTTAGCTGTTGAGAAGTTGCTTGATCAGCTTAAAGATGAGGACATGCTTGGCCAGATGAGATTTGTAGCAGGTTTAGATGAGGTGCTTACCCCTGCTGAGATGGCGGGATATCGCGCAGCATATAGCAATAATAAGTTTCTTGATATAGGGTTTGACTATAAGAAGGATAAGAAAACAGATCAGATTACAACTTATCTTAACCGTCTTGGCTGGACAACAGATGCTATAGCTCGGGTTTTGGATAACCCCAAGGTGCTAGCTGATATTATAATAAAAGCAGCAGAGATTCGAGAAAGATATGATTACGTGATTTTCTGTGGCATGGGTGGCTCAAGATTATGCATTGACACAGTAAGAGGAGTATTCGGAGAACCAAAAGATATAAAGATGTTTACATTAGGTACTACCGATTCAAGCACAATAGATGATATCGTTACTGCTATTTCAGAGGATGCAGGTTCTTTACAAGAGGCTCTGAAGAAGACATTGGTCGTCGCGATAAGCAAGTCAGCAACTACTAAGGAGACGCTCTCTCACAAGCAGTATTTCGAGGATCTATTTATCAGTAGTGAGCTTTTTGGTGAGAACCCGCTTAATCCGGATGACCACCTTTTGTTCATAACGGACAAGGATGCGGCCATTTACAAGCAGGCAACGCCAGAGAATAGGCAGGATAGAATGATGCTTATACAGCTTGACCAAAAGACAGATATGGGGGGAAGATATACTGCTCCTGCTACCACGATACCGTTACTCCCATTAGCGATTATAGCTGGTGATAAAGCACAAGAGTTTATAATTACTCTTTTGAATAAGGCTATTGATATGAATAATATATCTGATATTCATCAAGACCGTTTTATAGAGCTTGGCGCGTTTTTGTACTATATGGCGGCAATAGAACACAAGGACAAGCTTACGCTGATTTTACCTGAAGATCTTAAAGCAGTGGCGCCATGGTCAGAGCAGCTATTCGAGGAGAGCCTTGGCAAGCACATAGAAAAAGGTATAACCGTTATATACAATGAGGATATCTCATCTGATAACATAAAATCACTTCTTGAGAATGACAGAGTATTTCTACGTTTTAAATTCCTCGACCAGACAGATTCACAGGAGGGTTTCTGGAAGCATCTCGTAGAGAATGGTTATCCGGTAAGGCAGATAGAGGTAGATAATATATCGTCTCTTGGGGGAATAGAGCTCGGATTGCAAAGAGCTGTAGCGACGATTGGGTATCTGTGGGATATAAATTTTGTTGATCAACCGGCAGTAGACGGTTATAAAAAGGCAACCAATGAAGTCATGGATGCGCTTGCTCCGAATGCGCATGTGACTATCCCATTTACTACCGAAGCAAAATATCAAAGTTTAAAATTATATTGGCAACCGCTGGTAGATGCAGACGCTATTAATGAGGAACAATTAAGGGCTGAGGTTAAAGAATTGGGATCAGATATAACAGACGCGCCAGCTGTTTACGCGGCTATAATAAGGCTGCTTATTGAGAATCAAGGATTTGAAGTAGCCGAGCTTGCCCCATGGGCAAATATGACCTCTTCTTTTGAGAAGGTAATGAAACAAGTAAGGTATGACATATTTACAGCAGGTCTTAAGATGCCTTCAAAGCTTGCTATACACCCTGACGGAAACCATTCATTCCAACAGAATGTTGAAGGTGGCAGAAACATATTCTTTTCGACTTATATGCTTGGCATGAAGATGCGCCAGCCCAAGGTTCAGGAATATGAGCCCGAATTACTTAAGGCTCAGGCGATAGGAACCGTAAATTCGCTAGTTGATAGTAACCGTAAGGTGGTTCTTCTAGTAACGGATAATGAGCTTGTTTTGGAAGAAAGGGTTGTGGAGGGATTTTTTGATAAGGTAGAGCAGTATCTTGCTAAAACCTCGTCAAGTGGTGAGAGCAGACTTGCCCAGGAGAAGAAGTTGGCTATCGAGGCGCAGTTTAATGATCTGCTTGAGTTTACAGCAGAAAGCGATATGGAAGGCGTAATAAAACGTCCTATTGTAAAATTCGACCTCACGCGAGATGATTTTTTATCTTTTGACTTTGCTATGATATTGGAGCATTTTAGGCAATTGGCAAGAGACAAGTTTGGTGAAAATATAATAATGGATATCTTGCCTAGTATGAATGGGCATGAAGGTGTGCGCGTAGGTATATCAGTAAGGCCTGACAGCGTAGCAGTTGAATATAAATCTTCTTCAGCCGGCATATTGCTTACTGATAATGATTTAGTGCTTATTGAGCTCGCTGCTGAGATAGCGGACTTGAGCGATGCAACAGGTACGATAGTGTACAATGATACAACAATGTCAACAGAACAGCAGATAATATTATCTAACCTTTTGGGTAAGGGCACGCCTGGCCTAGCTGACTTAGAGGTAAAGCTGGGATGCAACGTAAGGCTTATGTCGCAAGGCGATGTATCGGACGATACGAATACAATAATAGTCTCAACGGAACAGTTACCTGGTTTTCATAACGTCAGATACTTCATTACAGAGCAGGCGCAGATAGATACGAGTTATATCGCGATAACCCCTCTTATAGCGATAGCAAAAGGATTGCTAGGGTTCGAAGACAGAACAAGTCAACCGGAACTATATGAAGCCCTTAAAAGTTCAATAAGAAGTTTAAGTCAGGGGCTGCTAAATGAAAGCGATATAGAAGCCGCCATAACCGCTTACATGAATGGCAATCCTATGTTTGTAAAATTACCGCCTGCGGCAGCATATGATTATGATAAGCTTGAGCAGTTGTATCGCCAGGCGCTTATGGTATTGATTGCCGCTTAGGCTTAAGTAGACACGGCAGAAAGATGATATGAAAAAAATATTTAGCAGGGCACTAACTTGCTTGTTAGTTTTAAGTTTCGTGATAATTAATTCCGCCTATTCTTTTAACGCGAATAGTGATACATTGCGTTCAAAGGCCTCAGCTAATACTTTCATTAGCCATAATCTGATTGATAGATTTTTAGCTAATGATTTAGAAGATGCGGAAGGCGGGTTTATTTTTCGTGAGTGGAGTAAGAAACCGCATATACTGGCATCAGGCAAATACGCAAGCCTAAAGAGAATATCCGGTCAATCTGCAGACAAAGAGGTGTCAAGATTAAATGCTAAGTTAGGGGTTGCAAAGAAGCGCTTATTGGCAGAAGAAAGCTTATCAACAAAAGGTTTCTTTGACCGAAAAGATTTTAATGTAAAAGTAGAGGTTGTCCGTAATGCTTATAAAGCAGCTACTTATGTAAAAAAAAGAGATACTATTATATTGGATTGTCGCTGTTTTGAAAATGACGATCTATTGTATTTTAAGATTAAGCATGAGCTTACTGACCGTAAATTACCAAAGATGGATATTATAGGAGAGCATTTTGAGGAGCTGCCTGGATTAAGAGAGCTCTTTACTTTGATTACGGTAGACATAAAAGGTTTTATGAGCTTAAGAGACAACCACCCGGACCGAGCAAAAAAGATGCTTAAGTATTGTCGTAGTGTTGGCCATCCTAACAGAGGGTTATTGAGCTCGTATGAGAAGATAATAAAGAACCCATTACTTAACGATGCATTTGCCTTTACTGAAGACGTTTTTAGGCTTGTGGAAAGCGAAACGCGCAAAGCATATTTTCCTAATATGCGAAAAGCGGTTAGAAAGATAGCTAGTAAAAATAGGGATGGCAGCATTAATTATGAGATGACTTTTATCATATTGAGGCCGAGGTTGAAGACAATATACAAACAGTTCCTCGCATTACAGGAAACAAGAGAAGCATCACAATTTAAGCCTTTAACAGATTTTAGTAAAGATACGCCAGTATCACTAAAACCATTTATTCTTTATGCTAAGAACATAGATTATAAGCGCGATAATGATTGTATTTTTTTGCGGGTAAAGATAGATGATAAAAAAGGCAGAATTAGATTTGCTTACCTTTATATTGGTTTAAATGATGATTGGAACAGCGTATTAGGAAAACGCGGCAAGATTTATAGCTTGACATATAATAAGTGGCAGCATATGAGTTCGGGCATCTTTACGTATAAACATTATGATACGGAAAAAGAGAGAGGACTATATTGGAACTATCTTATTAGGCTTCCAATTACGGAATTAATAAATAAGTTGTGCAATAATTCAGGTCAGGATAAGCTTAAAAAACTTTTTTCGGATTTATCTAACGATTTGGGGGTAAAAGGTTATATGAGTAATAAAAAATGGCTTTCTATAAAAAAGATTGTAGGAAGAAAAAGAGGGCCGAGTAATTATTATATAATAAGAGGCATAATTTGGAAACATATTGATAGTAAGCACCCTAAATTGTTTTTGGGCCAAAATAACTTGAGAGATATCTCTGTAGGAGAGATACCTGTCTGGATATTAATGGAAGATCCTGAGATGGGCCCAAAAGCCTTATCATTCTTAAATCCCCGTAATAAGCGCGAGTGTCCAGCTTTTTATGAAGAGGCAGATAAGATGTCTATGCGAGACATCTTAAGAATGCTAAAAAATACTTCTTTTCAGCCTATGCAACAAATGGTGCTTTTTGACGCGGATCAAACTTTACCTGCTGCAGTACTTAGTATATCTAATATAAGTACTGCGCAGGCTGTAAATTCCGCTATGCATATTGCGGCATAGCTTTTATTTGCTAGATATGTTGTTAATAGAGCAAAGTTTCAGAGGTTTTTTTGAGGAAAGGAGGGCAAAAATATAAAAGCGAAAATTGGAGGATTTTAGCTTGACGTAGATAATATATTTTGTTAAACTAACTAACATTCTTTATTTTTAAAAGTGATTTTTATATATATTATAATAATAAAAATATTCAAAAGGAGGATGAGAGCATGAAAAAGATGTTATTGCTTAGTACGCTTGCGATAATTGCTGTATCATTTATGGCAACCGGATGCGCCAAACAGGAAGATATAGTAATTGAGGAGTTTGAGTCTCAGAATACAGTTGCGGATAAGGATTTTAAGGTGTTTAATATCTACACTGATAAGTCATCTCCGGGTAACCATTATATCCCTTCCGGCTGGATGGGTGATTTTAGCGATATAAAGATTAATGACCGTTGCATGGATGACGCGCATAGTGGTACTACATGTGTAAAAGTAGAGTATCTTCCACGCCGTTCACAGGGTGCAGGCTGGATGGGCATATATTGGCAGAACCCAGCAAATAATTGGGGTTCTAAGAAGTCCGGTTTTGATCTTACCGGAGCTAAAGAGCTTGTTTTCTGGGCCCGTGGTGAAAAAGGCGGAGAGATAATATCAGAGTTTAAGATGGGTGGTATTACCGGTGAGTTTTCAGATTCTGATTCCGCTGGCATTGGCCCTGCTATGCTTACACAAGATTGGAAAGAGTATAAGATAAATCTGCAGGGCAAGGATCTATCTCACATAATAGGCGGTTTTTGTTTATCAGCGAATATGGATGACAACCCTGATGGGTTTGTTATATACCTAGACGACTTAAAGTACGAATAACAATAGAAAAATAGGAAATAGCGCCTCATTTTTCATGAATAATAGGCGCTCTTCCTATTTATCCGAGGTAATATTATGACAGCTAAAAAGATTAAGACAAAACCGAAAAAGGCAACAAGCAATAGAAAACTTCTTATAGCTTTGTTGTTTTTATTACTTATACTGCTTTTAGGCGTTGGGACGGCGTTACTTTTTAAGTTTTCCAGCAAATCTGGAACATATATACATAAAAACACAAAAGGTGATTATGTGTTGCTTGCTAACGGCAGACCTTTAATAGTTAAGGGCGTATGCTATAGTCCAATACCAGTAGGAGAAGGTTCTGTATATAACTGGTGGGGAGACGCGGCAAAGCCCTGGATGGTTGATGGAAAGCTTATGAAAGATGCCGGGGTAAATGCAGTCAGGTTTTATGAGCCTGGTGATAAGCCATCACAGGTAAAGACAGTAATATCTGATCTTTACGACAATTATGGCATATATTCGATTATGGGTCATGGTTTGGGCTTTTGGGATTTCCCGCACGCGAATTACGCGGATCCTGTTTTTCAACAACAGATCAAAAGACAGGTATATAATATGGTTAAGGCCTACAGAGATGAGCCCGGAGTATTGGCATGGGTCTTAGGTAATGAGGCAAATTATTCCTTTGATGGAAGCGTAAACCCGTGGTCTACTTCAGAACTTGATGCTATCGACAACGCGCGTGACAGAAAATTGGCTAAAGCAAAGATATATTATACATTCTTAAATGAGCTTGCGCAAATCGTCAAGAAAATAGATCCTTCAAGGCCTGTAGGTTTTGGAAATGGCGAGCTTGGCAGTATAGAGGTCGCTAAAGAGTATTGTCCTGATTTTGATTTTGCAGGCATTATAATCTACAGAGGCAAATCGTTTGGTAATATGTTTCGCCAACTTAAAAAGAGATATGGAAAGCCCGCCATTATTATTGAGTTTGGTTGCGACTCTTACAACGCATTGACGCAGGAGCCAGATGAAGAGAACCAGGCATTCTTCTTAAAGACGCTATGGAATGAAGTAGAATATAACTCATACACAGGTAAGGGTGAAGGAAACTGTTTAGGCGGCTGTATATTTGAGTGGAATGATGAGTGGTGGAAGCATGGACAAGATGAGGTCGGTGAATGGAGCCTTCAAAATACCCAGGCAGGATGGACTAATGGGTCATATTATTTTGATACTGAGGGCAATCCTAATATGAACGAAGAATGGTTCGGAATCGTGACCTTGAAGCCAGAGAAAGAGGATGGGATCAGCAAGAGGGTTCCTAAAAAGGCTTATTACGATTTAAAGGAGATTTGGCAGCAAGAGGATAAGGCTGCTGCAGGTGATTGGAGATGATTTCGGTGCTTGGTGTTCGGTAAGTTTTTTCATCTAATAAAAATATTAGATAAGGAGTTATAATGCAAAAGTTTTTGTCAATAGTAATGTTTTTAGTTCTGGTAGGTATTATTGGTTGTGCG
>Ga0222637_1000075_pt1 | contig 52942 bp, 53 predicted proteins | sample AntAcemetagen143_FD_181149 | JGI IMG/M metagenome (GOLD analysis project Ga0222637, IMG submission 181149) | Saline water microbial communities from Ace Lake, Antarctica - #143 | ecosystem: Environmental > Aquatic > Non-marine Saline and Alkaline > Saline | place: Antarctica: Ace Lake...
CAATCCATCTGATGTGGCTGCATATATATTTGACAAATCTTTTACATCAAAAGATATAGATTTTATACCTTTTCTCTCCCCCTTTAACATTAATACCCTTGTCCAATTAGCGCCTGAATCAGTGCTCTTATACATGCTTCTTTCTGCTCCGGCGAATACCATATTAGGATTACCCTTTATAACGCATACAGCTGTTATTATATTTTCATCTATTCCATTACCGGAATTCTTCCACAATAATTCTGTATCAGCAAAGCCTCTTGTTGCAAAAAAAATAAAGAACAATAAAAAAAGCAGACTACTAACCCATTTCTTAAGCCTTACAAATCTTGGGTCAATATAGCCTCGACGTTGTTTTCTTATGTTTTTTCTTTGCTGTTTTGACATCACTAACCTCCTTTTTTTAGCCTTCATAAAACTTTTCTTCGGTTTAATTTGAATATTGGTGCATATGGCAAATCTTTAAAAGCCTCTCTGCCCTGAGACCGCAATCCGCAGCCCCAAGGTTGTTAGCCCAACAGCGCACAACAAGGAGGCATAAGTTCTTATATCAATAATTTGATGATTTGTCAACATAATTTTAAAAAAAATCAAATTGATGAACTATTTTTTGCGTTTTCGTCAAATTTAAACTTGACATAACTCTATTCTATTGGTATATTATATTTACTATGAATATATCAAAAAAGATACGCACTCTGCGCAAAGAAAAAAACATGACCCTCAGGGAACTTTCTGAAACAAGCAATGTTGCTCTCGCCTCTTTAAGCAGGATTGAAACCGGCAAGATGATAGGAACTATAGAATCCCACCAATCGATCGCTTCAGCGCTTGGTAAAAATCTATCGCAGCTCTACAGCAATACAGATATCGAAGAAAATACTGTTGAATACCAATCAATAAAGAATCGTACTGATCGATTTCTTCATAATGATAAAGCATCTTGCTATATGCTGACTAACAAGGTTCTATCTAAAAAAATGATGCCTCTGATGTTAAAGATAGCGCCTGGCGGTCAAAGCACAACAGAACAGCTTCCAAAAGAGACTGAAAAATTCATATACCTGCTCAAGGGTAAACTTGCTATCACTACCAGCGATCAGACACATACCCTGACAAAAGGTGAAACACTATATTTTGATGCATCCTCTTCGCACTACTTTAAAAACTTAGGGTCCGAAGAAGCACAGGCAATATGTGTTATTACCCCACCTGCCTTATAGGAGACTATTGTTATGAATAGCGATAAGATACTTGTATGTGATGACGAAAAAGGCGTCCGGGAATCACTTAGGCTCATACTCTCTAATAAATATAATCTACTCTTTGCCGAAAACGGTAAAGAAGCGATGAATCTGCTTCACAACAATCCTGATATAAAGGCTATACTCTTAGATATTAAGATGCCGGGAATAAACGGCATAGATGTATTGAAACAGATCAGAGCGAGTAACAATAATATAGCGGTCATAGTAATTACCGGTTATCAGAGCGTTGAGACTGCGTCACGGTCTATAAATACAGGCGCTACTTATTACATAACAAAACCTTTTGAATCAAAAACCATACTTGATGCTATCAAAGAAGCCATATAATAATTATGAGCCCCTATTACATAACCTCTTTGTTAACATCCTTAACGTCTCTTGGTTTAGGGCTATTTATATTCTTCAAGAACCCAAAGAACCGGCTTCATCGCTCCCTCTTTCGCCTTAATACGGTCGTTGCCCTGTGGAGCTTCTCTCTATTCCTTCACTACATAGCGAAAGACCACTCCTCTGCTATGATAACACTATATATGCTCCACAGCGCTGCAGTCTTTATACCAGCCTGCTACCTAGGATTTGTAACGGACCTTTTAAACATAGATAAAAGAAAGATTATAAAAGCAGCTTACGCTATAAGCATAGTATTTCTATGCCTAAGCTATACCCCTTATTTTATAACAGGCATAAGACCTAAGCTCTTTTTTAATTTCTACGCGACTGCGGGGCCATTATACTCGCTCTGGATCGCAGCTTATCTTGTGATTACAGCTTATGGTATCTATCTGCTCGTTAGCAATTACGCTTACTCCTCACCTATCAAAAAGATCCAGATAAGGTATGTTCTCTTCGCGTCCTTGATCGGATTTACAGGAGGCATGACAATTTATCCTCTCTTTTATGATATCCTGATACCACCATGGGGCGAGCATATCATATTTCTTTATCCTATAATATTCTCTGTAGCGGTCCTGAAGCATGATGCCCTTGAGCTTAATATAGTGATAAAAAAGACTCTCATCTATTCAGTCTCCATTGTGCTGATAATGCTCGCGTATCTTGTAACAGTATTATTATCGGAAAGGCTTTTGCGTAACGCGCTAGGATATCAATCGATATGGATTACAGTGGCAGCTGCGGCAGGAATAGCACTCCTCTTTAACCCGTTAAAGAACAGGGTGGAAGCTGTTGTCGAAAGATTTTACACACGCAACACGTATCAAAAACTCCAGAAAGAACTAATCGAATCAGATAAGTCCAAGGCACTCGCGCAACTTGCGGCAGGCCTCGCACATGAGATCCGCAATCCATTAACCGCCATAAAGACCTTTAGCGAATTTTTACCTCAAAAATATAATGACAAGACCTTTAGGGATGATTTCTCCCAAATAGTCAAGGCTGAGACACAAAGGATAGACTCCCTGGTAAGTCAACTGCTCGAATTCGCGAAACCGTCTGCTTTAAATATTAAACCTTGCGATATCCATGGAGCTTTAGACTATACCTTAAGCCTGCTCTCTGGAGATATCTTGAAGTCTGAGATAGAAATTGTAAAAAACTACGATAAGGCCCGCGATACCGTAGCCGCGGACCCAGAAAAACTCAAACACATATTTTTCAACCTGATAAGAAACAGTATAGAGGCTATAGATAAGAATGGCAGGATTATTATCTCGACAAGATTATCAGAGGATTATTTTAACATAGAAATAAGAGATAACGGGCATGGCATAAAGAAAAAAGATTTGAACAAGGTATTCGAACCCTTCTTCTCTTCTAAGGAAAGTGGCACAGGGCTTGGGCTTTGCGTGGTTCAGAGTATTGTTGCCGAACATGGCGGGAATATTTCCGCTAAAAGTGCTCCGGGGGAAGGTACGACTTTTACTGTGTCTCTGCCAAGATAAAGTAAGAAGACAGTTCGTGAGATTATTCCTTCTCCATCAACTCTTTTACCTTCTTCTCTTCCCACTGTTTTCCCAAAAACTTTCCTTTTATGGTAAAGACATGTACCGCCTCAACGAGGATAGCTATGCCCCAAAATATACTTACCCAGTAAAACCACAACGCATCCGGACTTGTAACCAGGTTAATGACTACGAGTACCAGGTTGATTACGATATAAGAGATTAAATTTGAATAAAACCCCTTAAGCTGCCTTACCCTTACCTGAGCCTTCCTTAATTTATCATTCTCCATCTCGACACCTTCCTTTTTGTTTATATCTCTATAATGATAGAATCTGCTGATAATATCCGATAAGGGTTCTCATAGAACTTACAAATATAGCACCTAATATATAACTTACGACTATCATAATTATGGATATAATTATCTTGTTTCTATTACTAAATCTAGGGTTAAGCCATAAGAGAATAAGCACAAGCGGCCCTACACAGAGAAAGCCTATCACAAGCCAGTAGGTGCTAAAATACCATTTCTCCTTTGGCTTTTTATTTAAAAACTCGCCGCAATATCTACATTTGATAGCTTCGTCTTTTATCTCTTCCGCGCAATATGGGCAAAGCACTTAAAGCACCTCCTTTTATTAGAGTCTAATGACATAAAAAACTATAAAACTTAGCAATAAAATTAATATAACAATAGTTGCTATATGCGAATACCTGATATCGCTTAAGAAACCTATTCTACGGTTTAGAAGCTCCTCGCAATATATGCATCTTAAAGCATCATCATCAAGATTAGGTTTCTTGCAATGTGGACAGATATATTCAGCCATTTTACTGCCCATCCTTTCTCGTGCCACACTTTGAGCAGCTCTTATCTCTAATCGGGTTTTTATAATCACAGTTACCGCATATCCATATCTCCTCAAACAATACTTCTGCATCCGGCGATTTTGCACTGCTACAACTATCGCATTCTGTCATGAGGTTGCTGTTCTCCATACCACATTTTCTGCAGATCCAATAGTCCGGAGAAGAAGGTTTCCCGAAATTCTTATTGTACAAATCCTTAAAAATAGGCTTTAAATAAATATAAAGTATAAAAAGGATAGTAATTGGGATTAATAAAATAAAAATTATCTTCGAACTGACATAATAGAGATAAAGCCATAATGCGATTGCAATAATTCCTACACATATCTTAGCTATAAGGTCTTCAATATTATCCGGTAGCAACCCCCCTCCACCAATCTCAAATATTATCAGCAATAAAAGCGCAAAACCGGATAATGTTCCGAAGAGCATAAGCCATTTCTTTATAGGAAGTTGATTCTCCTGCTGGGCGTCCTCTTCGAGGCTAGATTTGTATCTGTCATGAGATATATCCGAATCCGCATAATGACCCTGTGAATAAGCGATCACGGTTACAACCCTGTAAACGGAAGCTAGGACTAAGAAAGCAAACAATACTATAAGAATAGATTTTATCTTCTTCATTGGCTAAAATAAATGAGGCCGCTCCCTTTTTAGGCGCGGCCTCATTTTCTTTATTATATGTTAAACCTGTTTTTCTTCTTCATTAGCATCAGCAAAAGGGCGGTCTTCTGAAGTGACAACTTCTGCTTGAGAGACCTGCTGTAAAAAACCAGAGGTTATAAGCAGTATCGCAAAAGGCACTACGAAAAGGCTCACTACCCAACCGATTACCGGAATCTGTCCGGATATACCGCTTAAGAGAATATATATAGCGGCAAGCGCAAGATTCATCCAAAAACCCTTGCCAGAGACCAGTTTCCAGCTCGCCTTCATGGAGTCTATTACGCCTTTATCCTGATCTACCATGATAAAATAGGTATAAAGCCACAGCGTCATCAGTATAACGCCAGGTATAATCAGCAATAGTAGACCTGTAAACACGGCTAAGCCCTGCAAAAAGAAAAGCCCAACTAATGGCCAAAATTTGGTAAACATCTTAAACATGTCATTAAGTTCTATCTTCTTGTCTTCTCTTCGCATGGCATTCATTGTCATAAGGCAGTAACCGCCAAATAGAGGTCCTGCTAGTATGAGCAATGTAAATAGAGATATGACCTGAAAAAGTAGAACTGAAAGCAACAACATTAATACATTAACCTTATACACTTCCAATGCATCTGTAAAACATTTGCTTATATCAAGCTGTTTTCCTTCCATCATCTGTCTCCAATCTGTCCCCATTCCAACTCATAGATTACCTAACTTTGGTCAGGTTAATATCTATTGCGCTAAAACGAAAACAATTTAATTTACCCTAAAACCTCAATGTAGTACCCGCGGAAAACGCGGTCTCATCGATAAAACGTCCTTCTAGGTTAACTGACAAAGAATCAAACGCTAACACATCAAGCCCCGCGAATATACCAAAATTTGATTTTGGATTGAAATCATACTGATATGATTGATCGGAGACTATAGCCTTGGCTGAGCCACTTGCGTCTGAGTACTTGACACCAGCATAAGGAGAAAACGTATCAAACTGATACGAAACACCTAACGCTACCTGCCATTCATCGCAATTATATTTCTTCTCAGTAAGCCGGGCATCTGTTGAATTATATATTTCATCATTTACCTTAACCTTATCTACGCCCAGATCTGAACTCCTATATTTTCCATCTATGCCCACGCGAAGTATCGCTTTATTATCAGCATACTGCACATCCTTTTCATAGATAACAGCTGTACCGCCAACACCCCAGGCAAGGTCTGTTTTTGTGTCCCACTCTACTTGATCACTAGAGATCTTATACTTCTGATCCGCTTCCGCGCCACCTACAAGACCATATACAAATGCCTTATCAGCTATTGTTACACCAGCCTTGCCACCATAAAAGAAGTATTCTGTATCTTTTGCCTGATGTTTCATGTTGCGATCCGAGTTAAGATCCACCTCAGCACCGAGGATAAAACCGAACTTACTATTTTCATCTTTAATGATCAGGCCTTTTTTTAGTGTGCCAGGAGCCCCTATGTTTCCTACGGGCATAGCATAAGATGAAATAGTACTGGCTAAAACAACGATACATACAACGTAGAACAATAAACGCTTCATACATACCTCCCTTTTTTACGCGGATATATTATGACAAATAATTTCAGGGTCTATGCGGCGCAATAACCCCTTTAAAACTGTACCGGGACCTATTTCTAAAAAAGTAGTAATTCCGCGAGAAACAACATTCTTTACAGATTCTTCCCAAAAAGTCGTTGAACTTATCTGATCCACAAGATTTTCTTTTATCTGTCCGGGGTCATCCTGCGCATAGGTCATAACATTACTAATAACAGGAATTTTTGGCGGGAGCACTACAACATCATCCAGGGCCTCTTTAAGCTTGTGAGAAGCCTCTGCCATAAGGGCCGAATGAAACGGGCCACTTACATCAAGTATTATAGCTCGTTTCGCCCCTGCTTCCTTTGCGCGTAAAACCGCTTTATCTACAACATCTAACGCACCGGAGATAACTATCTGCCCCGGGCAATTTAAATTTGCGATCTCCGCGCCCGTTTCTTCACATATCTTCTCAGTATTTTTTAGATCAAGTCCAAGTAGGGATGCCATCTTACCCGGATTTGACCTTGACACATCCTCCATAAACTGCCCTCTTAAGCGCACCAGTTTTACCGCGTCACTAAATGCTAATGATTCCGCGGCAACCAGTGCTGTATACTCTCCCAAACTAAGGCCTAGCGCTACCTGCGGCGTAAACTCTGACCTCTCCAAAAGATGTGCGCGTAATACCGCGATAGATGTAACAAGAATAGCAACCTGGCAATTTTGCGTCTTTGTCAGTTCCTCTGAGGGGCCTTCAAAACATAGGCGCGCTAAATCAAATTTTAAGATATCATTCGCCTGATCATATGTCTTCTTAACAATATCATGTTTCTTATAAAGCGCCTTGCCCATACCTACATACTGGGCGCCTTGCCCTGGAAATATAAAAGCTGTCTCTACCATTTTAGAACTATTGACCCCCATGTAAAGCCAGCGCCAAAAGCTACCAGAACAACAATATCTCCCTTTTTAATTCTCTTCTCTTTCACAGCTTCGCATAGAGCTATTATTGTGGATGCGGCTGAAACATTGCCATACTTTGCGACATTAAGATATACCTTGTCCTCAGGAAGCCCGATTCTCTTTCTTACAGAATTAATAATTCTTATATTCGCCTGGTGAGGTATCAAAAGAGATATATCCTTGCATCCTAAGTGAGCATCGCAAACAGCATGTGTCGCGGCATCTGTCATAAGCCTAACAGCAGATTTAAAGACTTCGGTGCCACTCATTTTTATATAATGGAGTCTGTTTTTTAAGGTATCCTTTGAAGCGGGATTTCGCGAACCCCCTCCGGGGAGATATAGCAGGTTAGCAAGGTCACCATCAGCTCCAAGATAGTGCGACAATATCCCGCCTGAAGTGACAGGCTGCAGTACAGCCGCGCCAGCACCATCACCAAAGAGTACACATGTATTTCTGTCAGTATAATCTGTAGCTGATGTAAGCACCTCAACGCCTATTACAAGGGCGTTTTTATACATTCCTGAATCTATAAAATGTCTTGCTGTAACCAAACCATAAATAAATCCTGAACAGGCTGCTCCGATATCAAAACAGGCGGCATTCTTTGCCCCTATCTTCGACTGGACAAAACATGCTGTTGAGGGAAATGGCATATCAGGGGTTATTGTAGCGACTATAATTAACTCGATATCTTCGGGCTTTAGCTTTGCTGATTCGAGAGCCTTTTTCGCTGCTTTTGCGGCAAGGGCGCTTGAGGGAGTACCGGGTTGCGCGATCCTGCGCTTTTCAATACCTGTTCTGCTAGTTATCCATTCATCTGATGTATCAACCATCTTTTCAAGATCTTGATTTGTAAGCACTTTTTTTGGTACGTACATGCCAAGGCCCGTGATACCAACCAGTTTCTTGTTCGTCATCTAAAATAATCCTTTCTACAATGCGATAGCATCCATAATATGTTGGTTTATCTGTAATTCCACGAAGGCCGCTGCTTCTCTTATCGCGTTCTTTATAGCTTTTGCTGAGGAACCCCCGTGTCCGATAATTGTAACCCCGTTGACACCAAGAAGAGGCGCGCCGCCATATTCAGAATAATCTATCTCCTTCTTAAGAGCGTTAAATGCCGGCATACTAAGAAACGCGCCAATCTGCGTTAGTATGCCCTCTTTCAATTTTCTTTTTAGGAATATACTGAGAGTATGCGCGAGTGATTCCGAAACCTTTAAAACTACATTGCCAACAAATCCATCACAGACTATAACATCATACTCACCTGTATATATATCGCCGCCCTCAACATTCCCTATGAATTTTAAGGCGCTTGAATTAAGTAACCGATGGGTCTCTTTTATAAAATCTGTGCCCTTCGCTTCTTCTCCCCCTACATTTAAAAGTCCTACTTTAACAACCTTCTTATTAAGCAGGTGCCTCTGCAAAACGTCACCCATTATACCATACTGTAAGAGATGCTCCGGCTTAGGATTAATATTCGCACCAACATCAATGAGCAAGCAAAGATCCTTTAAAGTAGGATATATCATGCTTATACCTGGACGATGGACACCTTTTAAAAGCCCCATCCTTAATGCTACCGCGCAAACAACCGCGCCGGTATTACCGGCTGAAACAAGCGCGTCAACCTTGCCATCGCGCAAAAGTCGTGCCCCTACGTTAACGGAAGAATCTCTTTTTCTGCGAACACTCAACGCAGCCGGTTCATCCATGCCGATAACCTCAGAAGCGTGGCATACAGAGATACTCTTCGGCGCGTTAACGCCTTTTTTAAAGAGCTCCTGCTGAATAATAGTATTGTCGCCAACAAGAACTATATCATATCCGAATTCACGGGCTGCCATGACCGCACCTTCTATATTAATATAAGGTGCGTTGTCACCGCCCATCGCATCTATTGCGATACGCATATATATTGTTACTCCTTTTATTTCTTAGGCTTTTTGGCTTTTTCTTTTTTTACTATGATCTGCCTGCCCTTATAATACCCGCATTTTGCGCAAACATGATGCGGGAGAATCGCATTGCCACAATTGGTGCATTTAGCGACAGATGGCTCATCAAGCTTATAATGGGTGCGCCTCTTTTTTCCTCTTGTCTTTGAGTGTCTTCTTTTTGGTGTACTCACTTTTTAGTGCCTCCATTTGACTTATATTTACAATCGTTTGTTTTTTAATCGAAGATAATCAGAGTTTAATGCTGCATATCAACCTCTACTATCTTGTTTCGACTTGTGCCACCTGCAATAATACGTATATCAGATTTTTTAACCTTGTAATATTCGGACAAAACCCCTATAAGCGCCTTGTTGGCTTTTCCATCAACCGGTGCCTGTCTAATATAAACCTTCAAATCACCATCAGGACCCCTAACAACTTCCTCTCTTGATGATCCTGGACGAACCTTGAGAGACATCTTCACCTTAATCTTAAAGCGAAATCTGTAAGCGTCCGAACCAGAAAACTTTGAATAAATAGTAGGCAAAGGACCGCTATAATTGGTGATATATCAACAGCCCAGAACTGCATCTTAAAGACCCTTCTTATAGGAGCTAAAATAGGGTCTGTTGTCCGCTGCAAAAACTGCACAATCGGATTAAAGGGATCGGGGTTCACCCAGCTGATAAGCGACCTGATTATTATAATCCAGTATAGTAATGTAATAATAATATCGAGCAGGCGCGCTATACTTAATAATAGATTCCCTATAATAAACATCACTACCCTCCCCTTACTGGCGCGAAAGCTGCTTTGACTTCTTGGCAGCTGCCTTCAATGCTACTTTTACAGTCTGTCCAAAACCTTTTTTCTTAAAAATCTTTATTGCAGCTTCTGTTGTTCCGCCCTCTGATGTCACATTCTTACGCAATGTTACAGGCTCGCCTGCTAAGGAATACTGTAACAGACTTGATCCAAATGCTGTTTGCGTAACAAGTTTTAACGCTATTGATTTTTTTAAACCTAAGGATTGAGCCGCATCAACCATAGCCTCCATAAGGAGAAAAAAATACGCGGGCCCGCTTCCTGATACCGCGGTTACCGCATCAATATCTTTCTCATTCAATAGTATCGTTTCACCGACACATCCATAGATACTTTCAGCTATTTTTATATCAGACTTTTTAGACCTTTTGCTTGCCGCGATCGCGGTCATCGCGAAGCCTATTAACGCAGGGGTATTGGGCATCACCCTTACCACTCTACTTGCGCCTGTTTTTCTTTTGATAAAATCTGTTGCAATGCCCGCAACGTTTGATATAACAAGCTTCGCTTTGATAGCTTGCGCTATTTCACTAAGTACAGCCCCCATATCCTTTGGCTTAATTGCTAGGATTATTATATCAGAACTATTCGCGGCTTTAACATTGGAAGCAGTAACTCTTACACGATAAGTCTTTTTTATAAATCTCAATCGTGAATCACGATTATCAGAGACAATAATATGTGATCTAGTTAATAGCTTTCTCGAGACAAGCCCCTTGAGTAAGGCTTCTCCCATATTTCCACAACCTAATATCGCTATTCTTTTTTTCATTCAATCCTTAAAATTGCCGGGCTTCTTGCCAAAGCTAAATACCTGCCAAATCACTCCTTCATCCTACTACAAAACAAGTTCATATCTGGTTAGAAAATAGAGCGGTCCCAATTCGTACATAAGTAGCGCCTTCCTCGATCGCTACCTCAAAATCCTGAGTCATACCCATTGAAAGCTCTCTTATGTCTGTATTGGGAATATCTTCTTTTAATAGGTCATCTCTTAATGTAGACAGGCTCTTAAAATATGGCCTCGCGTCTTCTTGAACTTCTGAAAAAGGCGCCATTGTCATCAGGCCTTTTACATGTAAGTTAGATAACTGAGATACTTCTTTGATAAAACTGCAAGCATCACCTGACCTGATACCGTATTTTGCATCTTCTCCAGAGACATTAACTTCTACAAAACAGTCTATGTGCTTTTTAACCTCTTTAGCCTGCCTGCTCAATTCTATAGCAAGCCTTAAGCTATCCAAAGAATGAATCGTATTAAAAACCTTTAGGCATTTTCTCACTTTATTGGTCTGCAGATGGCCTATCATATGCCATCTTAGGCCAACTGATAGCACACCCAAACCATCAAACTTTGAAAGAGCGTCATTAACCCTGTTTTCGCCAATATCTGTCACGCCAAGAGCTAGGGCTTGTCTTAACTGATCTGTTCCAACACTCTTTGTAACGCAGATTAAGTTAATTTCCTTAGGATTCCGACCTGACCTTTTAGCTGACTCTTCTATTCTTTGCTTAACATGAGCGAGATTTTGCGCAATCATTTTTTATACTTTATCATAATATAATACTCAAGTCAATATATTTTAGAATAGCATGCCAATAACGCGCTGACTTACAAAAAATGTTACTCATTTATATCAAGTTGCTTATGGCCTTGACTTTAGTAGCATATTGGATTTTTTTGCCATGGATTCAGATTAATAGCATAAATACCAACGTTGCAAAGGCAGAAGGTATAAGCAATATTTTTATTTGCTCTCTTACTTTATATTAAAAATAATCAGTATACAACCTGCGAGCATAATCCGCCATTGCCGCTATCCAATTTTTAGGGCCCATCTTGAAGATTGATTTTCTAGACTGCTTAACTATACTACCCATCTTAAGCAAGCCAACAGCAGTCGCGTAAATATGGCTTGGGATAGGTTTCGGCGCTGAACCCAAATTCATTATATGCCCCATCTTTACAGGAAGATTAAGGACCCTCTCCGCTAATTCGAGAACACCATCCATTATCACGGGCTGGCCGCAAATTACAGCCCCGCTTGAAGCGTTATCAACATACCCTGAAGCATCCAGTTCTCTCTTAACCGCGTTAAAAAGTTTGGTATATTCCTCAATAAGTATAGCCTTTAACTTTACGCGCGATATCGCTTTCCGCCTTGATGCGACAGTCAGGTATATCTGCTCATCTTTTTCAGCATCCTCTATCGTATTGCTTTCTATCTTTAGTTTCTCAGCCATGCCTTCAGGAAGAGAAAGCTTCTCCGCGATTCGTTTTGTTATATTATCTCCGCCTAATGGCAGAATTTTCAGAAAAACCGGCCTCGATTCAACATACACAAGTATCTCTGTTATATCAGCACCGATATCAATAAAAACTATTCCTAGACTTTTTTCATGTTGGGAAACAGAAGAAGCTGATGTTGCCAATGGTGAGATTATATAGCCTCCTACGCCTATACCTGACTGGCTGATAGCCTTTTTAAGATTATCAATGATAGATATTTTTGCTGTGATAAGAAATAGTTCTGCCTCGAGCTTGATGCCAAACATGCCAACAGGGTTAACAATGCCCTTTTCACCATCTACAATAAAACCTCTTCTCGCGGAGTAAACAATATCTCGTTCGTAGGGCATATGTATAGCTTTCGCGTTCGCTATTACTCTATGCAAGTCATGCCTTGTAATCTCGTTATCCCTATCAGAGATTGCTACCTCACCATGCGATAAAACACCTTTTAAGTGGGTACCTGAGATATTAAAGAAAGCGGACTGAACCTTCTTTCCGCTCATCTCCTCTGCCTTATAGACCGCGTCTGATACGGCCTCTGAAAGAGCTTTTATATCTACTACAACACCCTTTTTCAGGCAATCGTGATGGCATATGCCGTAACCCAATATATCAAGCGCACCTTTTGATTTTGGAAGACTCGCTATTAGGGCACAAACCTTGGATGCCCCAATATCAATAGCTGTTATAAACTTCTCTTTTTTCATGCTTTGCCTTTACCTTAAAATTAAAGTATTAAGTATTAAGAATTAAGTATTAAAGAATAAATTAAATATATACAACTTAATGCTTACAACTTAATGCTTCTTTACCTAGGTATCACAACAACATCCTCGAATCTAAGATCAATTACCCTGGCCTTCTTATTTTTTGATTGCAACTCATCTATTATCTCCCTAAGAAGAGGTTCTTTCTCCTTAAAACTAAATTCGCCAAGTTCAACCTTAGTTCTATCTTTCAAGAATAGTATGGGGTTGCTCTTATCATATACATTTATCTTTATAATCTCTTGATAATGAGCGGAAAAATCAGTACCATTGATCTCTTTGATTATCGAAATAGCTCTCTTAAGCCCATCTTTATACCCCTGCTTAGTAGGCTCTAGCGTTTGTGCGGATATTCTCATACCTGTAACTATAATAAGCCCAGGCTCCTGAGTTAACTGCGGATTGGGCAGAACAGTTAGGTCATCAGACACCAGGTAGTAATATCCTGAATCAACCTGGCATATGGGTTTACGCGTCTTGTAAGTAACTGATAACACATCCGGCAAAAGCCTCTGCACAACTACCGACTTAAGCCCTGGGCATGCCTTTTCTATAGCGGTTTCACACGTCTTTATATCTACCCTAAAAATATTATTGCCTTTTCTTGACTGTAACTTCTTAAGTATAACTGGTGAAGTATCCGGTGATTCACTACTTAGAATTTCTATCTCTTTTATCTTGAAGTAATGTGAATTTAACAAAAGTGACATTGTCATCCTTGCTGCAAACAACACTGCCGCAATGATTAATATATATGGTAGCACCTTATATATCGCAGTAACTATCGACGATAAAGCTCCATTGCCCTTAAGAGGCTTTTTTCTTCGCACAACTTTTTTCTTCTTTTTTTTTGGCATATCTCCCTACTCCTTAAATAAGTATTTTTCTCTATTGCACTTTTTCCAGTGCCATCCTTACCATATCAACGCACATCTGCCCAAAATTAATTCCCGCGGCTTTTGCGGCTTTTGGGAGAAGACTGGATGAAGTTAGCCCCGGAATAGTATTGACCTCAAGAACTGAAAGAGAGTTGTCCTTCTTATCAATAAGCATATCAACCCTGGAGAATGAATCACACCCTAACACCCTATGTGCAGAAAGCGCGAGTTCTTGAACTGTTTTAGTTACCTTATCTGACAGGCGCGCCGGAACAACATATTCAGTCATACCGTTTGTATATTTAGCTTCAAAATTATAAAACACTTCTTTTGGCTTTATGCTAACCACGGGAAGCGGGATCTCATTCAATATGCCTACAGTTATATCATCGCCTTCAATATATTTTTCCACCAGAACATTATCATCATACCTAAAAGCATCATTTAAAGCCACAGCTATCATATCATAAGTGCGGACAAGGCTCATACCTATGCTTGAGCCTTCTTTGGATGGCTTGACAATAAATGGCAATGAAAAAAGAGACGGATTGTCGCCTTGCAGAAACAGTTCTCTCTGCGCTTTATTGATGGTAATATAATCGGGGGTGGGTATATTATGCTCAATAAACACCTTTTTTGAGGATATCTTGTCTAGCGCAATCCGACTTGCCTGCACGCCAGATCCGATATAGGGGATACCCGCCTCATCAAGCAATTGCTGTACACCTCCATCTTCTCCAAATCTGCCGTGCAATGCGATAAACGCTACATCTATTCCAAATCTCGCGATCTCTTTCTTGAAAGAAGATATCTCTTTAACATATATCCTTATCACATCATAGCCCAAAGAAAAAAGTGCGCCATAGACAGCATTGCCACTCTTTATAGAAATTATCCGCTCGCTTGAGGGGCCTCCAAGCAATATACCTATTCTACCTACGCTGTCCTTGTCCAATGCTCTTCTCATCTCTTCTGTCTGCCTTTATTGTCAGACTATAACCTCTATCTCCTGCTCAAGAATTACGCCTTCTTCTGTTCCTACTTTTTTCTTTATAAGCTGGATCAGCTCTAATACATCCTTTGCAGTCGCCTTACCCTTATTAACTATAAAGTTAGCGTGCTTGTGCGAGACCATAGCGTCTCCTATCCTGGCCCCTTTTAAACCACATTTGTCAATCAGTGCACCTGCGCTGCTTTTTTTGTTTGCCGGATTTTTAAAAACACAGCCCGCGCTTGGAGCGGTATAATCCTGGGTTGAAAGCCTTGCTTCAATATGCCTTATCGTTCTTTCCTGTATTATGGCTCTATTTGATTTTTTAAGCGCAAATGTAGCTGATACTATCAGTAAGCCTTTTATACCGCTAAAACGATAACCAAAATCAGCTTCTTTCAGATCCAGAGTTACTAGGTTGCCGGATAGATCGATACATCTGATCTGCTTTAATATTCCTGATATCTCTTTCTTATGCGCGCCTGCATTTTGAATAATGGCACCGCCGATAGTTCCTGGTATACCTACCAAAAATTCAGCGCCACTCAAACTATTTTTCTCTGCGATATCACAGAATCTGTTTAAGCTAAGGCCCGCACCGCAGGTTATTTCTTGTCCGCGAACAACTGCTTTTTTGAAAAACGGCGCTCCAAGTTTTACAAATATTTTTCGTGTACCTTTATCAGATACGATCATGTTGCTACCGTTTCCTAACGGCAGCAATGAGGTCCGATATCTTTTGCACAAAAGAATCAGTCCAATCAGATCACTCATCTGTTTTGGGATATAAAGAGCTTTTGCAGGGCCTCCTATACGCATAGTAACGTATGGCCTCATTTCAACTCTTTGGCTAAAGATACCTGCCAGATCCGAAAAAGCCTTACCCTGTATTGTTTTTTTACATACTTGCTTATATATACTCATTTTCTTTCTTATTCCGTAGGCGCGTAACAAATTCGCCTGAAAGCCTTCCGATATCCCCTGCGCCTAAAAAGAGCAGCAGGTCTCCGGGCTTTACAAAATTTATCAGATAATCCAAAAGCCTTTCCTTAACTATATAATTAGCGTTTACCTTCTTTGTTTTCAATATCTCATTATATATATTCATGGAAGTAACGCCGAACATAGGTTTTTCGTTTGCCGCGTATATATCCATTAATATAAGATAATCCGTATCGCAGAATGCTTGCGCGAATTCTTTCTTCAAGAATTTGGTTCGTGTAAAACGGTGTGGCTGAAATATTGATATCAGGCGCTTGCATTTCATATTACGCGCCACCTTAAGCGTTGCCCTGATTTCTGTCGGATGATGTGCATAATCATCTATTATCATTATATCGTTTATGTGTGCCTTTGTTTGAAAACGGCGCTCCGCACCTTTATACTGGTATATGGCTGACCTTATCGCGTCCGGTGCTAAGCCGATCTCTAAACCTGTAAGGATCGCGGCCATACTGTTTAAAATATTATGTTCACCCGGTACACGCAGCCTAAATGAGCCTATATCATTGCCTTCGTAAGCACAGCTAAACTCAGATTCCATGCCTTCCATATTTATTATATTATAACTAAGATTATTCTTTCTTGATTTTCCATATCTTAATATTCTTACCTCAGAATTTCTTGTGATCTTTTTTATATGCGGGTCTTCCCCCCAGCATATAACAGCGCCCCCATGCTTAGTCTTATTAATAAATTTCAAATAGGCATTTCTTATCTGCTCTATATTATCATAATAATCAAGATGCTCGAGATCTATATTCGTAATTATGCCATAATCGGGGTTAAGGTGCAAAAAAGAACCGTCAGACTCATCCGCTTCTACAACAAAATGTTCACCATCACCGATAAAGGCGTTCCCATTAAGATACGGTACTAATGCGCCCACTATGCCACTTGGCGTAAGATTTACCTCTTTTAGCATTGTCGATACCATGGAAGACGTGGTTGTCTTTCCATGCGCTCCTGTAACCGCGATACATTTTTTACCCTCTGCAAGATAGGTTAAAAATTCCCCCCTCTTAAATACTGGGATATTTTTCTTATGCGCTTCTGAGAGTTCCGGATTATGGCTTAAGACAGCTGACGAATAGACTACAATGTCAATATCATTAATATTCTCCCATCTATGCCCTATCTCTATCTTAGCCCCCTCGCTCTTTAGCTTATCAATTATGTTACTGGATTTTATATCAGACCCGCTTATCTTATGCCCTTTTTTAAGGCATAGCCATGCTATGCCGCTCATACCTATACCACCAATACCTATAAAATGTATTCTCTTTGCACTACTCAGCATCCAAAAGCTCCATCACTGTATCTGCCAGAGTTTTAGCAGCATCGGGCCTTGAAAAAACCCGCATATTTGTAGCCATTCTTCGCATTCCATTCTCATCGTTGATAATAGAGAATATCGTCTCTTTAAGTTTTTTTGGTGACAATCTGGACTCCTTTAACATTACTGCCGCGCCTTCTCTTGCTATAAGGGCGGCATTATCTTTCTGATGACTACCTGCCCATGGATATGGTATAAATAAAGCAGGTATGCCAAAGAACGCTATTTCTGAGATCGTAGCGGCACCCGCACGAGATACAACAATATCAGAAGCTTTATAAGCAATCGACATCTTATCATAAAAACCTCTTACCCAATGTATTATCTTGTTTACTCTATATGCCTGTTCCACCATTGCGTGATCTTTATACCCTGCTATATGGATTACTTGAATACGGTTTCTTTGCTCGGGGTCAAGAATTTTAATCATATCCATCATTGCCTTGTTAATCAGAGAAGCGCCTCCACTGCCTCCAAGAACAAGAAGCGTCTTTCTATCTTTGGAAAATCTGAACGCCTTAAGCGCTTCATCATTCGTAACCATCTTAAACCCATCCAATAGGTCCTGCCGTATAGGGTTACCGGTCAAAACACACTTTGTTTGGTTCTTTATTCGTGGGCTCTTAAAGCTCAGGCATGTCTTATCAACAACATTAAACAGAATGCTATTCGCACGGCCTAATAGGGCATTCTGCTCATGTATCAGTGTTTTTATGCCCATTGCAGCTGCTGCTTGTATTACCGGGCCTGATATGTACGCTCCGAAACCAATGGCTATATCAGGGTTTATCTGTGCCACAATAGGTTCCGCGTTTAATCGTGAATTAATCAGTTTAATAATAAAAAGAGGCCACATCCCTGAAAAGCCATAAGGCATCTTGGGGACATCAATAACCATAAAATCAAAACCCGCCTCTTTTATCAGGGCTCTGCTTGTCATACTATCATCTATGACAAAAACTGAATCCTTATGACCTCTTCTTTTGAGCTCTTGGGCAAGCCCAATAGCGGGGAATATATGTCCTCCTGTGCCACCACAAGCTATAAGTATTCTCATATTTTCGGTGTTCGGTGTTCGGTGTTCGGTGTTCGGCGATAACCGTAAACCAAAAACCGCAAACCGAATTACCTCCTATGCTTTGCTATGTTCAGCAACAGCCCTACACTTGCCAGGCTGTATACAAGTGAAGTACCTCCGTAGCTAATAAACGGTAAAGGCATTCCTTTTGTAGGTATTGAACCTGTAACTGCCGCAATATTTATTATAACCTGCAAAGCCAGCATTGTAACCAGACCGAAAGCTAAGAACTGACCAAACAGATCTCTTGCGGAATATGCTATCCTAAAACCTAACCATATAAATATCGCGAAAAGTACAACAATACCTAATGTGCCAACGAGTCCAAGCTCCTCACCAATTATAGAAAAAATAAAATCTGTATGTGCCTCAGGCAGGTAAAATAATTTCTGTTTGGAATGCGCAAGCCCTACACCAAATAGCCCGCCTGTCCCCATGGCTACCATTGACTGTATTATTTGAAAGCCCGACCCTCTTGGATCGTTCCATGGGTTCCAAAAAGCCATTACTCGCTTTATGCGATAGGGCTTCATTGCTATAAGTCCTGCCACAGCAAGTAAACCAGGCACGATCATAATACCTAACTGCTTAACATCGACTCCCGCGATAAATGCCATGATAATTATCAGAAAGGCTAAAGCTACAGCAGTTCCAAGATCAGGCTCCAGCAATATCAGCAGAATACAGACACCCAACGCTATCATAAGAGGCAAAAAACCGTAAAAAAAATCCTTAATTTCTGATTGCTTTCTGGCAAGTACATCAGCGGCATAAAAAACAAGTGCCAACTTTACTATTTCTGAAGGTTGAAAACTTATTGGACCCAAGTTTATCCACCGCCTCGCCCCACCCGCACTATGACCTAGACCCGGTATAAATACCGCTATTAAAAGCAATATGGAAAAGATCAGAAACGGCTTTGTAAAATTCTTAAGTTTACCATAATCAAAACTCATAAGAGCTACCGCGCCTATCATTCCTAAAAACATAAAGATAATGTGCCTTTTTAAAAAATAGGCACTGCTTCCATAAGACTCATAAGCAAAAGCGGAGCTTGAAGAGTATATCATCACAGTTCCTATAGAAAGCAAAATCGCTGTAACTAAAAAAAGGTTTATACGTATTTGTCTCATTGTCTCGTCGTGCGTCTGCCCCGTTGCTCCGAAGGAGCTTTACGGGGTCGTGCGTCTGCCCCGTTGCTCCGAAGGGGCTTTACGGGGTCGTGCATCGTGCGCAACTTACCAACTTCCTGTTGGAATGCCTTGCCACGGTCTTTATAGCTTGAAAACATATCGAAACTCGCGCACATAGGGGAAAGTAAGACCGTATCGCCAGCCATAGCATTATCTCTGCACATAACAACTGCTTCATGCATAGAAGGCGCTTCAAGTGTGCTCACAATACCCGCGAGGTCACCCCTTATCTTATTCGCAGCCTCGCCTATAAGTACGATGAATTTTACCTTATTCCGAACTAATTCTTTTAGAACCTTAAAATCGCTACCCTTGTCTTTTCCTCCTGCAATAAGTATAACATTTTCATCACATGAAGCTAAAGCCGCCATACAAGCATCAACAGTTGTTGCCTTAGAATCGTCTATATACCTTACCTCATCTATAACAGATACCTGCTGGAAACGATGGTCAAGCCCCTTAAACCGGATAAGCGCGCTTCTGATATCTTCAGGTACCGCCCCGCTAAGATACGAACATAGACTGGCGGCAAGTGCATTTGATATATTATGCTTTCCAACCAGCTGTATATCATTTACAGAGCATATCTCTATCTCCTTTGAATCTATGTTGAGCACAAGCCTGCCCTCTTTAAGATAAGCGCCTCTAACTTTTCTCTTTGCACTATAATAATAGACCTTGGAATTAAGTTCACAATCAAGTTCTTTTATTTTCTTGTCATCATAATTTAAGACGCAAAAATCATCAAGGTCCTGGTTTTTATAGATATTCTTCTTTGACCCGAAATAATCGATAAAATCTCCATGCCAATCAAAATGGTTCTGCGTAATATTTGTTATAAGGGCGATCTTCGGCTTGAACCTATCTATTCTTTTAAGCTGAAAAGAGCTCACCTCTAAAACTACCGGTTGGTCCTGGACCATATCAGACACTTCCCCTGAAAAGGCCTTGCCGATATTGCCGCAAACAATCGGATTCTTGCCCGCGTTCTTAAGCATAAAACCTATAAGCGTAACTACAGTACTTTTTCCATTAGTACCTGTAACCGCTATAATAGGCCCCCTGCATAGCCATGATGCTACCTCAATCTCACTTATTACAGGTATAGATTTTTTTTTCGCGATATTTATAATAGCAGAATCGTCTTTAACGCCTGGACTCACAACAAGAATATCGGAGCCTTCTACAAGATCCTGGGCATGACCCCCGAGCTCTACCCTGATATCTTTCGCTTTAAGCCTTTTGGCAATCTGCAAAAGCTCCTGACTGGTATTTGAGTCTGTGCAATAGACCTGGGCGCCTTTCTCTTTAAGAAGCAAAGAAACTTCTACGCCGCTGATCCCTAAGCCAACTACTATCACTTTCTTGCCTTTTAATATCATATGCTATATACTTGTTTAGTGTCTCGACCCTGTTTCCGCGCCAAAGGGGACGGTGGGTATAACACAACCCACTGTCTTCTTTGGCGCGGAAACAGGGTCAACACTTAGTTTTAATGTTTTCATCTTACCTAAGCTTCAGGGTCATAAGCGTAAAGAGCGCCAATATGGCAGCAACTATCCAAAAACGTACAACTATCTTAGACTCGGGCCACCCCTTCATCTCTAAATGATGATGAAATGGCGCGCACAAAAATATCCTCTGACGCCTTATTTTAAAAATTACAACCTGCAATATCACAGATATCGCTTCAAATACAAATATTCCACCTACTATAAGAAGGAGCATCTCCTTCTTTATGCAGCAGGCAACAACACCTATACCACCGCCCAAAGCAAGTGATCCTACATCACCCATAAACACAGTAGCAGGGTATGAATTAAACCAAAGAAAACCCAGGCCTGCTCCGATAATAGCGGCGCAATATATAGCAAGTTCACCAGTACCTGGGATATAATTTATAAACAAGTAACTGGAGAGTTGGCTATTTCCCACAACATAACTTATTATTGTATACGCCAGGGCAACCATTACCATACATCCTATAGCCAGCCCATCAAGCCCATCTGTCAAATTTACCGCGTTAGATGTTCCTACTATCACAAACATAACAAAGAATATGTAAAGTATCCCGACATTACATGTCAAATTCTTAAAAAATGGAAAATATATGCTACTTCCAACATTAGAGTCAGCAAAGAGTACTATTCCCACTATAAGTCCGAGTGCAATCTGTCCGAGAAATTTAGTCTTCTTGCTAAGACCGTTGCCTTTCTTAGCAGTAAGCTTTATATAATCATCAATAAAACCAACCGCGCCAAGCCATAGCGTAGCAAATATTGTTAATAGTATATAATGATTATCCAAACGTGCCCACAGTACAGTGGCAAGCAATATGGATACCAGCATAATAAGGCCACCCATTGTCGGGGTACCTTCTTTATCCTTATGCATAGGATATATACCCGGGACCTCTTCTCTGGAGCGTATCCGCTCGCCTATATTAAGTTTCTTAAGCAATTTTATAATGTATGGTCCGAATATAATACTTACCAGAAACGCGGTAATAATAGCCCCTACCGCTCTGAATGTTATATAACGGAATACATTAAATCCGGAAAATATATCTTTTAATGAATAGAACAGGTGGTAAAGCAATCTACTATCTCCTCCATCTTCATAGACCTGGACCCTTTAACCAGTACTATGTCACCCTTATTAATAATCTCTCTTAAAAAGCACGCGATATGCGACTTATTTGTAAATACCTTTATGCGACCTTCATCCATACCGTTATCTGCGGCACCTTTGGCGATAAAGAGTGCCTTATCACCAAATGCGATAAGAAAATCCGCTGCCTTTGCCTGGGCAAGGAAGCGTCCACAATTGTAATGAAATGTCTCCGAATTATCGCCAAGCTCTAGCATATCGCCACAGCATAAGATCCTCTTGCCTTTAGTTTTACATTCCTTAAGCGAAATAACCGCGCATTCGAATGAGATCGGATTAGCATTATAAGCATCGTTTATTATAATACAATCGCCACAATTTATGACTTCCATTCTCATGGGCGCGTTCCTAAAACCAGCAAAAATATCTTCCGACTTAGAAATATCCATGAAAAGTGACGCTGTCGCAATCGCTGCCAAGGCATTATAGACATTATGCCTTCCCAAAAGTGGCAATCTGATTAATTTTCCATTAAGAAAAAATTCCATGCCCTGTGCGGTCTGCCTTACACTTTCTGCTTTAAAATCCGCATCATTATTTTTGATACCAAAACTTATAATCTTTATGCCATCATGGTTTTCCTTTAAAAGCATCTCATCATCGCAGTTGCGTATCCAAACGCCGTTTTCGCCAAGAGACTTTACCATGGCAATCTTCTCTTTAAGTACACCCTCTTTAGTGCTAAGCCCTTTAAGGTGGGCAAGACCTATATTCGTAGTTATTACAACGGTAGGCAAAAGAATCTTACTATTATATTCAATCTCACCCAAAAAACTTGTTCCTACTTCTACTACAGCTATTTTTTCATTCTTTAATCTTAAGAGAGTTTTTGCTACACCAACCTTATTATTAAGATTATCTTGAGTTTTTAGGACATTCAGCTCTCTCCCGAGTATATAGCTGAGCATATCCTTTGTTGTTGTCTTGCCGTTTGAGCCTACAATACCTATAACAGGAATGCGGAATTTCTCTCTATGCGCTTTCGCGATATCGGAGAATGCCCTTAATGTATCGTCTACCCTTATCAAGGGAATCTGCTCTGAAACAATATCGCCTTTTTGCGCTATTATCGCGCAGGCGCCTTTTCTTATAGCTTCGCCTATGAACTGCGCCCCGTCATAATTTTCACCTTTTAAAGCCAGGAAAATCTCATTTCTTTTTATGCAGCGTGAATCCGTAGATATCGAATCTATCCGAATATCAAGATCACAGCATGAAGCTTCTGCAGCGGTTATTCTTATTATATCGCTTATATTAAACACTTATACCTTCTCCGTAACCTCATTTTCTTGCATCGCTTCTTCCGCGATTCTTTTATCATCAAAGGCAATTTTTGTATTATTGAATATCTGATAGCCCTCGTGTCCTTTACCGGCTATCAACACAATATCGCCTTTTTCCGCGACAGAAACAGCATACTCAATAGCTTTCTTGCGATCAATACAGATACTATAATTCTTAAAACCCTCCGGCAAGCCTGAAACTATCTCATTAATAATCTCCTCAGGGCTCTCACCACGGGGGTTGTCGCTTGTTATGATAACGTTATCCGCTAAGTTAGCGGCGACCTTCGCCATTCTTGGACGCTTCATCCTGTCCCTGTTGCCGCCACAACCGAAAACTACAATTATCTTATTTTCAGCGACCCCCTTAAGAGCATTCAATACATTAAATAGCGCGTCGTCAGTATGCGCATAATCCACAAAGACTGAAAACTCACCTTTTATTGACTCAACTCTCTGAAGCCTGCCCGGAGCCCCCCTGAAGTCTCTTATCGCGTCCTTAATATTAGATGGTTCCAATCCCGCGGAATAAGCAAAAGAAATAGCGGCAAGTATATTGTATATATTGTATTCACCAATGAGCATCGTTTCAATCTCCAGGACCTGGCTAGGAGTTTTCACCTTAAAAGACGTGCCATTTAGCGACATATTTATATCAAATGCACTTATGTCTGATGTATTTTTAATACCATATGTAAACAACTTATTTTTATTTATTCCAATAAGCGTCTTGCCATAATTATCATCGCAGTTTATGATTGCTACCGCATCATCCTTTAACATACTAAATAGCTTGGATTTAGCAGCAGCATATTCTTCCATGCTCTTGTGGTAATCGAGGTGTTCACTTGTCAGGTTTGTAAATATAGCCTTATTAAATTCAATAGCATCGACACGGCACTGATCAAGCGCGTGACTTGAAACTTCCATAATACAGTTTGTGATACCTGCTGTCTCCATTTCACGCAGGAATACCTGAAGCATAATAGGTGAAGGCGTTGTATTAATCGCGGGTATGAGCCTATCTCCTATTTGATAATTAATTGTCCCTATCATGCCGCAATCGCGACCTGAATATCGCATAATAGCGGCGATCAAATAGAGTATAGTCGTCTTTCCATTCGTTCCTGTAATACCTGTGGTCTCTACTCGTTGCGATGGGTGGGAGTAAAAATTAGCCGCCATCAATGCGCACGCTTTTCGTATATCCCGGACAATCACCTTTGTAACATTCTTATATGTTATAAACTCTTTTTCAGAAACTATAACAACCGCGCCGCGTTCTATCGCTTCATCTATAAACTCATAACCATCGCATTCTTTCCCGGTTATAGCGAAGAAGAGTCCGGGAGATTTTAACTGCTTGGAGTTATAAGATATATTCTCTATATCAATATATCTCTCCCCCTTTACCATAATAGGGCTTACACCTTTAAGCAAGTTATTAAGCTTCATCATGCGTCTCCTGTTCAATATCAAGATATCTCAATGTAGCGTCGCATATTTCTTTAAATACAGGGCCTGATACCGTACCACCGTAATACCCATTGCGTGGAGTGTCCACCATTACACAAACCGCTATAATAGGTTTCTCTGCCGGCGCAAACCCGGCAAAGGACGCTATATAATCCCTATGAGAATACCTGCCTGAAGGCTCAACCTTCTGTGCTGTGCCTGTCTTGCCCCCGGCGTCAAATTTATTAAGCTTGGCCCTTGTGCCTGTACCATGCTCTATTACTCCCTTCATGATCTCCCTCATCTGCCTCGAGGTCTCTTCAGAGGTAACGCGCCGCACTATTGAGGGCTCATATTTTTTTATAATCTCTCCCTTAGAATCTATAACGCTGTTAACAATACGCGGTTTTACAAGTTGGCCTCCATTAGCAATAGCAGATAAGCTCATTATAAGCTGTAAAGGCGTAACACCAACCTCTTGGCCCATAGGGATTGATGTGATTGAGTACTTACTCCACTGGTCAACGGGGCGCACTATACCATTTATCTCCCCTGGCAGACCGATACCCGTAGAAACTCCAAAACCATAAGCCTTTATATATTTATAGAGATCCTCTTCTCCAAGACGCATAGCCGCCTTGACCGTACCGATATTGGATGATTTCTCGATAACCTCTCTGAACGTCATATCTCCATGGCCATGTGTGTCATGAAGCGTATGGCCCGCGACATACCAGGCGCCGTTTTCGCAAAAAAAATTATCTTCGATAGATACCGCTCCTGTGTCAAGGCATGCGGATGCCGCGATAATCTTAAAAACAGACCCAGGCTCATAATAATCTGCTATCGCACGATTTCTTTTAGCGTCATCTGTCGCGTAATTAAAATTATTAAGATCAAAAGATGGTAATACCGCCAAAGCTAGGATATCCCCTTTATACGGATCCATTACTAAGGCAACAGCTGCTTTTGCTTTATGCTTTTCGTAAGCTTTTCTCAGGGCTTTTTCAGTTATATGCTGTATAACCTCGTCTAGAGTAAGAACTACGCTATAACCATCTATAGGCGGGATGTAATCACCCTCAAAAGCGTGTATCTCCCTGCCTTTTGCATCCCTTGCTATAGTCTTATAACCTTTCTTGCCGTACATATACCTATTATAAAAAGCTTCAACGCCCTCAAGGCCTGTATTATCAGTTCCGGCAAAACCTATAACCTGTGACGCAAGGCTCTCCCCTGGGTAAAAACGTTTTGTCTCATCAATCAGATGAATACCTTTAAGGTTTAACTCTTTTACTTTTTCCGCGTCAGCAGAGGAAATCTTCCTGGCAAGCCATACAAAAAGCTTATCCCGCTTTAACCTTTCGTAAAGAAACGACTCATCCTTGCCAATAATAGGCGCAAGTAATTTCGCGATAGCCTCTTTCTCACTCACATCTCTTGCTACAGCGTAAACGGAATCTACTTTCAGATTAAGAGCGAGCTTGCGCATATTTCTGTCTAATATCGCGCCGCGTCTGGGTTCAAGCTCGATACGGACAGAATGTTGTGCTTGAGCGATATCTACTGCTTTCTCATGGAATGCAAGGTGAATATACGCTAAACGAAACGTTATAAGAATAAGTAACATTATAAAAATAAGTGTTACTAAACCTATACGGAATTTGTATTGTCTTATATGCAATGTAGGGGCTCTTTTTAAAATGGAGGAATTACTTACTTCAGTTCTTGTGCCACAGCTTCAGCGCTTAATGAAAACATGCCAAGTATAATCTTACCTATACTTGCTAGCGGCGCTGGCTTAATAGCCGAGTCATCAAGAGCAACAAGCTCTTTTATCTTAACATTATAACAATCAAGCGGCATATAAACCCGTGCCTCCGGCTTGTCTCTCATAGCTCTTTCCAGCCGTGCCGGTGACTCTAGCCTTGACACATTATATCTTAAAGTACGATTGTGGTCAATCAATAAAGACAGGCTTTCCATTGAGACGTTTATAGAGTAGCTGTATTCCAGTAACCTCGCATACTGGTATACATAGATGCTTGACAATAAGGTTACCGCCAAAATAGCTGTTAAAGCCTTTTTCATCTTAAACTTTCTCCACCGCTCTCAGCTTTGAACTACGAGAACGCGGATTGTCAGTTATCTCAGTCTCGCTCGGTCGTATCGGTTTTTTTGTCAAAATCTTTAATATATTTTCTCTGGCCATAGCATTGAAGGTATGTTTTACTATTCTATCCTCTAACGAGTGGAATGATATTACCACCATCCTCCCCCCGCTATTTAGGAACTTAGGGGCCTTCAAAAGCGCTTCTTTTAAAGCATTCAACTCGTCATTGATGAATATCCTGAATGCCTGAAAAGTTCTTGTCGCGGGATCGATCCTTGAGCCTGATCCATATCTCACGGCATCTCTGACTATCCTTGCAAGCCTCAACGTGTCTTTAATAGGGGCTATCCTGTTTTCAGCAACTATAGCCTTAGCTATTCTGCGCCAATATCTCTCTTCCCCTAAATCCCTTATGATAGCACCTATATCGGCCTCACCCATCTTTCTCAAGGCCTGCCAAAGAGGCAAGCCTTTTTCCTTATCCATGCGCATATCCAAAGGGCCTTCTCTTAAAAAACTAAAACCTCTTGATGGCTCATCCAACTGAAAAGAGGATGTGCCGAGGTCAAAGAGCATAGCGTCAACACTCATTACGCCTAAAACCGCTAATACCTTATCAAGGTTTCTGTAATTTTCATTGACCAGGCTAAAGGCTCTTTTGTAATTATTTAAAGCTATTCTCGCGGTTTCAAGCGTTAATTTATCCGCGTCCATTCCAATGAGCTTTCCACCGGGTAAAATACTTTCCAATATTCTTTTCGCGTGCCCCGCACCACCAACTGTGCAATCCAACACGGTATGCTTCTTTTTACAACATAAATACTCAAGAGTCTCATCAAGTAATACACTTTTATGCACCCAGAAACCCCTCTTTGAGTAATGTTTATCTGTGGTTGCTAAGAGCCCTCTCGAGCCTAGGATTTATACCTACCAACCGGGAATTACCATTGATGGCACGCAGCTTTTTAAGCCGCTCTATCAAGGCATAACTCTCTTCGAGGAGCTTCTTCTTTCTTGTTGTTGCGTCAGCAGCTAATAACATATCTTGCCTCCTCTCCTTATTCACTAATAAGGTTCTCCGCAATCTCTTCATACGATTCTTTTGATGTGTCATAGAATTCTTTCCACAACTCTTTTGCCCAAATCTCAATTCTATTTGACACACCTATGAAGACTACTTCTTTTTTTATATCCGCGTAATTCTTAAGATATGACGACAGAAGAATCCTGCCCTGCTTGTCAGCAAATACGTCCTGCGCACCTGAGAAAAACAAGCGGTTAAATTTGCGATGTTCGGATTTAGTAAAAGGTATGGATCGAAACTTAGATTCCTGGATTTTCCACTCTTCTTCAGTAAAAACAAAAAGGCATTTATCGAGGCCACGAGTAATATAAAGCTTTTCCGCGTAAGCGTCTTTTAAGGCCTCACGAAATTTGGAAGGAATAATAAGCCGTCCTTTGCGGTCTAAACTATGTGCGAACTCTCCGTAAAACATCTCTTAGCCTATCTCCCCACCGAGAAGGGCTTTGACTTGCATTATACTAAAAACTTGCTTCTCCCAATTCCTTAACGCCCACCGAGAAGGAATTGCTTACTCCACTTTACTCTACTTTCAACCACTTTGGTATAAATATACATCATAATTCCACTATTGTCAAGTGGTTATTTTTTATTTTTTAACATGTGTTTAAAAAGTTTTTGATAATAAGCTAAGATATACCAAATAGTGGGGTTATAATATATTAGAACTACTACATGTGGGAAATACCGATAGAGAAATATTCAAAAAGAAAAAATAAAAAGGCCCTTAAATGCTCCAAAAAAAATTATTTTAGTAGCGCTGGGGGGCCTTCAAAATAAGATTGACCCTGTTTCCAAACCAAAGGGGACAGTGGGTTGCACTACACCCACTGTCCCCTTTGGTTTGGAAACAGGGTCTACACTCTTACTTAGCCCAGACACCTCTGCCTTCCTGCCTGGCCTTACGTTGAAGTTTTAGAAATTCATCTGCGTATTTTTCATTAGGTGGGATAATAAGTATCTTAGCGTAGCCTTCTTCAATCATCTTCTTATTTATGGATAAACCATCCACGTATACATGCGCTAGTAGTCTATGGTATTTGTCTCTTCTTTGCGCGTCAAATTCAAGACGTACTATTTTTCCATCAACCAGTTTCCGATTAAAGGCCTTGGCCTCCTCTGCAAGATATTGCGCAGGAGGTTTATTATAATTCATCTCAGGCGTATCTATTCCTAAGTACCTTACCTTCTCCCCGTTTGCGAGCTTTACTGTATCGCCATCATAAACATAGGTAACTCTAAATAAATTCTCGCTCCGGTTCTGTTGCAAGCAACCGGATGGTAAAACAGTACATTGGATTATAAAAATAAATAAGAGAAGCTTATTTATAGAATATCGCAAACGAAACTTCAATATTTTATCGACCATAAAACCTTCCAGTATCAATATGGTATTATATAACTATCTTCCTCACTTGTATTCATATAATCTTCAAAGGTTATCTGCCCTGTTATCTCTTTGCTTACCTGAGCCTTTCTGGCAGAAAGATAAGGGTGAGTAAACCAATAACGTTTTGGTCCTGTCTTTCCCTCCATCTGCCACTGCAGCAATTTATCGAGCGCGTTAAGCATGCCTTCAGGGTCATAGTTTGCCTTCTTAAGATATTTTACTGCCAGGGCATCCGCTTCAAACTCATGCTCCCTGCTGTTTGCGAGCATAAGCTGGCCAAAAGCCTCGCCCGCCTTACGGCGCGTGTAAGAATCCTTCGCACCTCTTATAACAAGTATCTGCATGATCTGATAGCCAAGGCCGCTCTGGAGTCTCTTTATACTATGCCTTGCGCAAACATGCCCCACCTCGTGTGCCAGGATAGCAGCCAGTTCATCATCATCGAGTTTTTCAAGTAGCGCCTTAAATATATAGATATATCCGCCCGGAAGAGCAAAGGCGTTCTCAACATCGTCCTTATCAATAACCTTGAATGTAAATATAAGCTCTTTTCTGTCACATACATCCGCTATCCTCTTGCCAAACTCCGCTACCTTTTCCTGATTAAGATAGTTCTCATCAAGATCAAACTTCTCCTCTACCTGTTCAGCTATAGAGCGACCCATATTTATCTCCTTTTCCTTGGAAATAAAAAGGTTCTCCTCTTGACCTGTAGCGAGATTGTATTCAGGGTAAGCGTAATTTGCGATAAAAACTGAGGATAATATGGATAAGCTGATAAATAACTTACTTGTACTCATTGATGAACCTATAACCTCTTTTGTATCAATAGATTCTCAAGTTCCTTTGGGTCATTAGATCGTTGCAAAGCTACTTCTTCATCAATGATATTTTCATAGACAAGGCTTGCCAATGAACCATTTAATGTAATCATATTATCCGCGGAACCTGTCTGTATGGCTGTATAGATCTGGTGCACATTGTTTTCCCTGACAAGGTGCCTTATAGCGTTATTTACGCTCATAATCTCTGTCGCGAGCACAAGCGCATCTTTATTTTTCATAGGAATAAGCTCCTGTACTACTACACCTAAGAGCACGGCACTTAGCTGCATCCTGACCTGCTGTTGCTGTTGCGCAGGAAAGACATCTATTACACGATTTATAGCATGTGACGCACTATGAGTATGTAATGTAGCGAGTATAAGGTGGCCTGTCTCCGCTAATGTCAGCGCCGCCTTTATAGTATCAAGGTCTCTCATCTCACCTATCATAATAACGTCAGGGGTCTCCCTTAGAACATGCCTTAACGCTTCATAGAATGATATAGTATCACTTCCTACTTCACGCTGGTCCACAATAGATTTCTTATGTGCGTGTACAAACTCTATAGGATCCTCGATAGTAATAATATGGCATTGACGCTGTTCGTTAATATGTTCTATCATGCTTGAGAGAGTAGTTGATTTTCCGCTACCGGTAGGCCCTGTTATAAGTATGAGCCCATTTGGCCTGTCCGCGAAATCTCGCACTATAGCCGGAAGGCCTAAATCCTTAAGAGTAGGGATATTAAATGGAATAAGCCTTATGGCAACCCCTACTGAACCTCGTTGATAGTAGGCATTCAACCTAAAACGGCTTATCCCTTCAACGCCAAAGGAGGCATCAAGTTCTTTATCATTATTAAATCTCTTAATCTGCTCTTCTGTTAATACAGAATAGAGCAGGCTTTCTATCTCTTCACTCTTTAGGGGGGTCTGATATTTTATTGATTTTATCTCGCCGCTTAGACGCAGCATCGGGGGGGCACCAGCGGTGAATATCAGGTCTGATGCCTTCATGCTATTCATCAATTCAAGCAATTGACGCAACTGTGCCATTTGTATATCCTCTTATGTAACCTAAACAAATATAGAAGCAGACGCTTATAAGCCGAGTTCTGTTAATGAGTATATAATTTACAGAGCACAGAGTGCGATGTAAATTATATATGCGAATAATTTCTAAGCTAAAAGCCTAGCTATCTTCACTCACTCACCAGATGGCCATCTATCTAGCCCTGCCATTACTGACAGGGTCGTCTTCCTTACTTAAAGGAAAGTAGCGACCTAACCCGCTCCGCTTACTGAGGAACGGACCATTCCTATGGCGGAGCCTATTTGGTCTTGCACCACGTAGAGATTGCCGCGTTTCACATCACGATTAAATGCATCTGTAATATAAGAGAGATCGAACCGCTAGGCCCATATACTCCCATGGCAGAATCATTTATCGATACTCGTCTCTGTGGCTCTCATTTTCCCGTTTTACTACAAGAAAATGGCCTCAAGCGATAAGATTATCGCGCGAGACAATCCTCATGAATTATTCCAAATTCATGGACGGGCGTTACCCGCTACGCTTATCCTGTGGAGCCCGGACTTTCCTCCCCCATAGCTTTGCGGTGCAAAGTTAAACATAAGGGCAGCCATCAAGCGCCTGCTTCAAAGAACTGTTTAGCCGTAATTTCTCAAACAGGCTAAAATTAATACGAAAATAAAAATCATGCACTTATTATGAATAGACTCTAAAACTCTATCTGGATTTCAATATAAATGACTTGCCATTTTTTTTTCTATCAGCATTATCAATAGCTTTATTAGCAAGCTTATCAGCAGCCCTATTATCTTCTCTGGGTATACTATTTACCTTTACCTGTTCAAAGCCATCTAAAAGCTGTACAGCCTTATTGTAAAAATCTTTGAGGACAGCATTCTTTACCTTATACTCGCCCCCTAGCTGCTTAGCGACGAGCTCGCTGTCAGTATTGATTATAAGTTCTTTGCCACCTAAGCTGCGGGCCTTTTCCATGCCCGTTATGAGGGCTGTATATTCAGCTACATTATTGGTAGCATGCCCTATAAATTTGTCTACATTTTTAACGACAATTCCATTCGCGTCAGTAATAACTATGCCTATACCGGCTGGGCCGGGATTACCGCGTGCCGCGCCATCTATATGTATGCTTAGAATGCTGTAATCAGGCTTTTTCATCTTTAATATAGAGTATACGCTGGCAGTTTTCACAATGTATAACCTTTTCCTTCATGTTAATCTCATTTATAACTTGCGGGGGAAGCTGCATATAGCAACCGCCGCAATTATCATTGATAACCTCTGCCATGGCCTGTCCGTCTTTTCCGATAAGAATTCGTTCATATTCGTTCAAGATTTTTTTGTCTATAAGCGGAATAAGCCCTTCTCTCTTCTTTTTAAGTTCTATAACAGCTGCATCTATATCTCTTACCTTTGCCTCAATCTCTTTAATCCGCGCATCAATATTCTTCGATTCTTCAGCAAATTTTTGTTTCTCTATCTCAATACGGGCCTTTGCCTCATCTATGCTATCCATCAACCCAATAATCTCTTCTTCCAAAAGTGAGTTATCCGCTTTATGGCTCTCTATCTCGCCAACCATAGTAGTGTATTCTTTGTTGGTCTTTATGAGGTTAAGTTGGCCTTGTAGCTTCTTAACTTCTTCTTCCTTAGTACCCAGTAACATCTCTTTTTCTTTATGCTTGAGCTGAATGGCCTTAAGATTATCATCGGCATCTTTCATGCCGGATTGCTTCTGCTGAAGTGAATCATTAAGATCGCTTATCTCCTGCGGCTTAAGCTCCTTTTCAGATTCCATCTTATATATCTGCGTATCGATCTCTTGAAGACCTATCAAAAAATCTGTCTGTTTTCCTATATCTATATTTTCATCCATAATGTAAAAATTATACCATAAGAATTTTAAAATACAAGTAAAATAGGTATTTTTGCCGTCCATTTATTCCCAAGGCAAAAAAATCCAATGCGCTGCTAAAGGCAGGGGCATAAGAGATATTTTTATCCGTTTTGGGCGATTAGGGCAAGAACGGTTCTTGATGACATTTTAATTCGTAGCTGTTCCTAATAACCTGCTTCAATTGCAACGAAACCTTGTCTTAAGTAATTATTGATCTTATTCAAACTACGGCTTTGTGGTAGTCGAAACAGAACCTTTTTGTTGCGAATGGCATGGTTTTTCCACTGCATTTTAGATTGTATTAATGAGCAACAAAGTGGAGTGAGCAAACCACGCTGGGGTTTGCGAATGTTTCTGTGGAGACTAACCGCAAGAGCCGTAGTTTGGAACACACTAAGACAAGAACGGTTCTTGTTGGCATTATAATTAGTAGCTGTCCCTAATAACAAATGGTGAGCAAAAGAAAAACCTCTCTAAAGTCTATGATAGAGAGGTTTTTCTGTGTCGAACAATGGTAGCGGCGAGTGGACTTGAACCACTGACAACACGGGTATGAGCCGTGTGCTCTAACCAACTGAGCTACGCCGCCACGATTTTGATATGAAATTATAACAGAAAAGCCCAACCTGTGTCAAGAACCGTTCTTGGAACAACATCCTCTCGCTTTGGGTAATTTCGCAGGAGCGCTCAAAAACCCCAGCGTGGTTTTCTCGCTCTGTTTTTCTGCTCATTCATATAGTCTGAATAACGAAAAAACCCTGCCATTCGCAGAAAAAAAAGTCCTGCTACAATTACCCAAAGCAAGAGAATATATATAGAATTGCCACAAGATTGTTTTTTTAGGAGCTGGGGTGGGTGTTATCGCATGTGCCGTTTTTTTCACAACGTATCATGCTTGAATGATGCGTAAGTTTAATGGCAATATCATCTACTATCGAATAAACACAAGGTATTACAATAAGAGTTAAGAGTGTCGCGAATATAATGCCCCAGCATATAGAGAGCGCCATAGGCACAAGAAAGGGATCCTTGCCTCCTATCCCATACGCGACTGTAGATAAGCCACCAGCTGTTGTAACTGTAGTCAATATAACGGGCCTTAGCCTTATTTGTCCTGCCCTGATAATAGAATCATATCTGCTGCTACCTTCTCTTCGTAATTTATTTATGAAACTTACCAATACTATCGAATCATTGACAACGATACCGTTAAGGCCAATTATGCCTAATATCGCTAGGAATGACATAGGCACACCATGAGCTATAAAAGCTATAACAACACCTATAATGCCAAATGGTATCGCGAGCATAACAATAAAGGGCTGGACCAACGACCTGAAAAATGAAGCCAATATTAGATATATAACCAAGAAAGCATAAAAGAATGCCTTAAGAAGGCTCGCGAGCGACTTCATGGATTCTTCCTGCTCTCCACCATACTTGATGGAATAACCAAAATACTTATCTTTTAAACCGGCGAATTTCTCCTGCAACATCTTATTTATCTTTACCGATGTTATCTTGTCTGTATCCAGATTGGAAGACGCGGTAACTACACGCTTTCCATCCAGATGATGAATGGTTGTCGTACCTGGTACCTTCTCTATACTAGCCACTTTTTTAAGTGGGATAAGGTTTCCATATTTATTTTGTATGAATATGCTATCAAAGACATCGTCCTTATTTGAGACCTCTTTTGAGAACATAATAGTAACATCCGTCTCTTCTTCTGCCCTTACCGGTTTTATCTTTGTAGCGATTATACCCTCAAAAACCCCCCTTATTGTCTTTGCTATCTGAACGATGGAAAGGCCGGCAGTCTTTGCTTTATCATGATCGACCTTTATACGTATCTCCTCTTTACCTGGCTTATGATCCCATGTTACATCGGTTGTTCCGTCAATCGTCTTAAGGTAATCCATATACTCAAAGGCTATCTCATCAAGTGTATCAAAATCCTCACCCCTTGCCTTGACCTCAACAGGCTTGCCTACAGGGGGGCCTGCCTCAGGTTTATCCAGCCTAAAATCAGTAAAGCCTTTAACATCTTTTGTCTTTTCCCGTAATTCCGCGATAATCTGGTCCGCGCTTCTTTTTCTATCCTGTTCAGGCTTAAGATAAATAGCAATCTGGACAAGATGGCTTGCCTTACCGCTAAACGGGTCATGACGATCCTCTGATATGTTTCCTACAGAGGTAACAAAGGCATCCATCTCTTCTGCGGGGATCTTCGCTACTATTTCTTCGACAGGTGCTATAAGCTCATTTGTCCTGCTTAATGGCGTACCTATAGGCGCCTCGGCTCTTATGAAAAAATAGTTTATACCGGCGCTTGGAAATAAGACAAATTTTAGTGGCCCCTTACCTGAAAAAGAAAGTACTATAACGGCGATGGATATTATTGCCGCTATAAGAGTACCTGTAAATACATACCATTTTTTCTTAACCGCGGTCTCAACTATTTTTGTATAGGCAGATACGAGCTTTTTAAACCACGGCATCTCTTTTTTTAAGCCCTGAGGTTTACCGTCCGTGCCTATTTTCACTTTTACAAAATCTGACAAATGGCTTGGTAGTATAATAAGAGCTTCACCCAATGACGCTATCAACGCTATTATAAGAACCGTTGGAATATTCCTTATAAATTTACCTATTATTCCTGTCATAAATAGAAGAGGTGAAAACGCGGCGATAGTAGTAAATACAGCGGCTACTACCGCACCCATTACATCCTCCGTACCTTTTATAGCAGCTTCTCTGGGGGAAAAACCTTTTTCCATATAACGATAGGCATTCTCCGCTACGATAATACCATCATCTACAAGCATGCCCAATACTATTATCAATCCGAACATACTCATAAGATTGATAGTGATGCCCATAGCACTCATTATAATAAATGTGGCAAGAAAGGCTATAGGTATACCCATAATAGTCACTATAGCAACACGGTATTGCAGAAAAAGCATCATTATAACTATAACTATCAGAAAACTTATCCATCCATTATTGCCTAAAACATTGAGGCGTCTACGGGCAAAATAAGAATAATCATTTACATAAGATATTTTTAAGGAATCGGGGCAGTTCTTTAAGAACTCATCGCATTTTATCTTAATCGTATCTACTATGCTTAGCGCGTCTCCGGACTCCTTTTTTGTGATTAAAAGATTTATAGAACGGTCTCCGAATGTCTTATATATAATATCTTCTTTTTTGAAAGAATCTTTTACAACAGCTATATCCTTTATCCTTAACCAGTGTCCCGCGTCATTTGCCCTTATTATTATATCCTCGACCTCGGAAACCGTAGTAAACTCACCTGTTGTTCTTACACTATACTCTGTTACTTCTGTATTGAATTCCCCTGCCGGGATGCTTACATTACGCGTGGCAAGGGCCTCTTCTATCTCATCAAATGAGACATAAAGATCTCTAAGCTTATCAGGGTCCAGGTGAATCTGAACTTCACGGTCCCTGTATCCTGATTTAGTAGCCTTAGCAACCCCTGAGATATCCTCAAGCATATCTTCTAGCGCATCCGCGTAATAACGGAGCTTAGATTCATCCATATTACCGGAGAGTGAGACCTCAATTATAGCATACTGCTTACTATCTATCTCTGTCGTAATAGGATCTTCATATATATCTCTTGGGAGATCTTTTACCCTGTCTACAGCATCTTTTATATCATTTACTACTTTTTTCTTATCACCTTCATCAGGATCTATCTCTACTGTTATATAAGACGCGCCTAACGCTGAAGAAGAGGATATCTCATCAATGCCATCAACCTCTTTTAGCTCTTTCTCTATGGGAACTGTTATAAGCTTTTCTATATCTATCGGTGTAGCACCTGGATATACAGTGTTTATAGAGACCATATCAAAACTTACATTAGGAAAGACCTCCCTGTTCATGCCGAACATTACCAGCAGGCCTATTATAATAAGCATGGCAGAAACCAGATTAATGAACAGAGATTGATTTACGCTAAATTTTGGAAGACTCATAAACTGGCCTCATCTGTCTTCAATAGATTATTCATCATTACCTTTAAGTTAATTATGGCTGTCTGATAATTATACATGGATCTTAGATACAATAGCTCTGCCACAAAGAAGTCATTCTGATAACGTAAAAGCCTGTCTGTATCAGAGCGCCCCCTGTTAAACCGCTCCTCTTCTCCTAAATACTTTTTACGTTCAAGCTCTGCTGCTTTTTTTAAAAGATTTACTGAATTATACACCCGATTCGCATGTACAAAGGCGTCATTTACCTCTACAAAGATAACGCACTCTGTCTTTTTCAACGCGACAAGCGCCCTTGCCTTTTCAAGCTCTTTTTGTGAATATTCTGCCCTTGCCTGGCTGTTTTCCAAAGGAAAGCTAAAGACCACTTCCGCTACATATTCAGGCTGGTCCTTGTTTGTTATCTCTTTTACAGAATCATTGAATTGCCGGTCAAGCCCGTTCTTTTTTAAGCTACCTTTTAAATCTATCTGCGGCCACATAGAACTCTTCTTTATTTCCAAGGAAAGGTCCATTGATTTCACTCTATTCTTGTCTGCCTTATAATCTCTCCTGTTGTTTAAAGCGGTAGTTATAACATCCTCGAATGTAGCAGTAAGCTTGTGATGCTCGAAATCATCGACAGGATCTATCAAAACGCCCTTATCCAGGTCTAGTTTAAGCCTCATCAGGTTAAGAGCGCTGCTAACCTTATCATTCGCGAACAATACATCATTCTCTTTCTGGTTAAGATCCGCTTCCACCGCATAGAACTCAGGTAGTTCTACCATGCCTATTTCGTGCATCTTCTTATTTGCCGAAAAAAGATCCTTGGTGTTTTCCAGCATATTTTTCGTAAGCTCCAGATCTTTATATGCTAAAACGAGATTCCAGTACGCACTTTGTGAATCCGCTAACTCAGATTCTATCTTATCCAAAGAGGTATACCCCGTATTTTCTATATCGAGGCCTGTTATCTTTATTGTATTTCTATCTATTATACCTAAAAAGTTTCTTGCCAAAGGTTGCGTAATAGATATCGTAGCCGCTGATTCGTGGTAAGGGTTTAAGAGGCTGTAAGCCGAATCAGAACTATGGCGTAAATGATCTAGATCAAGCGAAAGGATAGTGCCTGTAGGCAGTTTTTTGCTTATGCCCGCTTCTTGCGTAATTGTAGTTGTTCTGCTCGCCGCAAAAACAGATGGATTGTCAAGCTTATCCTCATCATACTCATAAGAGGCATCCAGATTAGTGTCATACACAGACTGCGCCTTGAGAAGGTCCTTTTCACTAATACGCTGATCCAATCTATATATCAAAATATCAAAGTTGTTCTTAAGCGCAAGTTTGGTCACTTCGTCAATGCCTAGTTCCATTTTATTTTGATCTTGAGCACTCAAAGGGCCAACACCAATACACAGAAGAAAAATTAATAAGCATAAATAGGTTGTCCAGTATAGCATCTTCATCTCTTATCCTTAAGGCCCGTGTAAATCTTCTTGATCAACCTTAAATAAAGCTGTTTCTCTTTTTCCGAAAGAACCGAAAGTATCTCTCTTATCACGACTAAGCGGTCTTTACTTATTTTTGATACCAGCATCCTTCCATTTTCTGTAAGAGTAATCAATACGATCCTTCTATCATCTTTTGAATGGTGCCTTTTTACCAGCTTAAACTCTACCATCTTATCAATAATAGAAGTCGTCGCGCTCATAGTCAGCTTGAGATTTTTAGCAAGTTCTGACATGTTAGAGCTTCTCCTGTCATTTAAGAGATTGAGTATAATATAGTGAGATACCGTAAGCTTGCCATCAAGCACTATAGAGTTCAGCTTATCAGCGAACTTAGTGTGCATGGCAGCCGCAAACCTTGCTATCTCTTGTTCGTAATAGCCTTTCTTTATCTTGTCCATATCCTACCTTATTATATTTTATCTGATAAACATTTCGATAATCGAAATATTCATTTTTTAAAATATATCTTATTTATGGGTAAAAGTCAAGGGAAAAGTAAAATTCGTATAGGCTCTTGCACTTTTGTCTTCTTAAATACTAAGTACTATGGCCTGTAATCCAGCCGCCGCCTATTACTTTATTATTCTTATAAAATACCGCGGCCTGCCCGGGAGTAGGCGCGTTTTGGGGTTTCGCGAAAATAATTTCACACCTTCTGGATGAAATAATATTTATAAGAGCCCTTGCCTTATCGTGCCTGTACCTTATCTTTACCATAGCGTTTAGTGTTTTCTGTTTAGGTCTTAGTTTTATAGTCCAGTGAGGGGCTCTTATATTAACGCTTCGCCTTAAGGTATCACTGTAATCACCTACAAGGATATCTCCTGTCTTATGGTTAATATCTGTTACGTATATCGGACTGCCATAAGCTACCCTTAGACCCCTTCTCTGTCCTATAGTGTAAAAGCATGTTCCATTATGACTGCCTAAGAGATTGCCTGTCTTCTCTCTGATAGATCCTGATTTTATATATTTTTTTAAATTTTTTTTTAGGAATCCGGCAAGGTCATTATCTCTTACAAAACATATCTCCTGTGATTCTTCCCTATAAAAGGACTTAAGGTTAAGCTGCTTAGCTATAATCCGGATATCTTCTTTTTCAAAATCACCTACCGGCAATACCAACCTGGAGAGGATATCCTGGCTTAGGCCAAAGAGTACATAAGACTGATCTTTTTGCTTGTCCTTGCCTTCTTTTATAACAAACCTCTCAGCGCTGGGACTGTACCCGCATCTCGCGTGATGGCCGGTTGAGATATATCGCGTATTAAACTCTCTTGCCTTTTTTAATAGTAACGGAAATTTAACCTTTTCGTTGCAGACAATGCAGGGGTTTGGGGTAAGCCCTCTTTTGTAACAATTTAAAAACTTTACAATAACCTTCTCTTTAAATTCTTTCGCGCAATCTATTACATAATGCGGGATATCAAGTTTTTCACATACCTGTCGGGCATCATTGATCGCGTCAAGCGAACAACAACTCTTACCCTGTTGCTTACCGCAAACCGATTTGGGCCAGACCTTGAAGGTTATGCCTATTACAGAATACCCTTTTTTCTTAAGCAGGCAAGCGGCAACCGATGAATCTACACCACCACTCATAGCAAGTAATACGGATTTTTTATTCATTATTTAATAAGGATAGCATAGGAATATATTTTAGGCAAGAAGAGTTTATACTGCAGTATAAGCCATATTTTTCAGCCAATAGAGTTTTAGCGAGCTTAAACGCACAAGACCGGTTCTTGAGCACGGGTACTTGTGCTCAAGAACCGGTCTTGAAGATAGTTCTTAAATATATCTATTTTATAAAGGTATTAGCCATAACAAATGCCGCAAATACAACAGAGACCATTGACATAAGTTTAATCAAAATGTTTAACGATGGACCCGCGGTATCTTTGAATGGATCGCCTACTGTATCGCCTACTACACCTGCCTTATGGGCAAAGGAGCCCTTGCCTCCATGGGCCCCTTCTTCTATGTATTTCTTGGCATTATCCCAGACTCCACCTGTATTTGCCATCATAACAGCAAAGACAAAACCAGAGACTAACCCGCCAACTAAAAGGCCTACTACAGCTTCAAGCCCCGCGAAAATACCGACTAATATAGGGGCAAGCAACGCGAGCAGTGATGGCAAGACCATCTCCTTCTGTGCGGCTGAGGTCGCTATATCAACGCATGTCGTATAATCTGCCTTTGCTGTTCCCTCCATAAGACCTTTTATCTCTTTAAATTGACGGCGTACTTCAACAACTATCTTACTTGCCGCGCGTCCGACCGCCTGAAGTAGCATTGAACTGAAAAGAAAAGGAAGCATGCCTCCTATAAACAGGCCTGTTAAAAGGCGCGGATTCAATAATGAAAGATCAAGCTCTTGACCTAAAAGGTGTATCTGGTCTTTATACGCGACTATAAGAGCTAATGCTGTCAATGCCGCGGAACCGATTGCAAAGCCTTTGCCGGTCGCGGCAGTTGTATTACCAAGTGAATCCAAGGCATCAGTTCGTTTTCTTACCTCAGGATCTAAGCCTGCCATCTCCGCGTTTCCTCCTGCATTATCCGCAACAGGCCCGTATGCATCTGTCGCTAATGTAATGCCCAATGTTGAGAGCATGCCAACAGCTGCTATCCCTACACCGTAAAGGCCCGCGTTAAAATTAGCCGCTCCTCCTGATAAATAAAATGATGCCAATATCGCCGCACATACTGATAAGACGGGAACAGCGGTTGAAAGCATGCCAACAGACATACCTGCGATTACAGCGGTAGCAGGACCTGTCTCCGCGCTCTCCGCTACCAGTTTAGTTGGCTTATAACGTGCGGATGTATAGTATTCCGTTGAAAATCCTATTACGATTCCACACAAAAGCCCCGCAAGTACAGAATAATATACACCTATATATTCCATACCTAAGCTATATTTGATAATAAAAAAACTTGATATCGCGACAAGTGCTGCCGCTACAATTACACCTTTTCGCAGAGCCTTTAGCAGAGTCCCTTGCGTAGCGTCCTCCTTGCATTTAACAAAAAACGTACCTATTATAGAGCATATTACACCTGTTCCTGCCATAATCATTGGAACCTTAACCCCATTCATTCCTAGTCCCGCTGCCGCGCCCAAGGCTGCTGTAGCCACCATTGATCCAACATAGGACTCATAAAGATCCGCGCCCATACCAGCTACATCGCCAACATTATCGCCAACATTATCAGCGATAACAGCAGGATTTCTTGGGTCATCTTCAGGCATGCCAATCTCCACCTTACCCACAAGGTCAGCTCCAACATCCGCAGCCTTTGTAAATATACCTCCGCCAACTCTCGCGAATAGGGCCTGCGCACTCGCACCTAATTCAAAAGTAAGCATAGTACTTGTTATGGCAAGCACCTTATCAAAGCCTGCTGGTATCGGATGAGTTGAATAAAACCAATCGAGTATAAAAAACCATACTGTCAAATCAAGAAGGCCAAGTCCAACAACAGTAAAACCCATAACAGTGCCTGAATCGAAGGCTATACGTAATCCGCCATTTAAACTTTCTCTGCAAGCGTTAGCTGTACGTGAAGACGCGCTGGTAGCTATATTCATGCCGATATAACCTGAAAGGCCTGAGAAAAAACCTCCGGTTATGAAAGCAAATGGAACAAACATAACAAGATAGCCGCGATAAGCAAGATAGAGCAGGATAAAAAATACCACTATAAAAAATATGCCCACTACAGAATACTGTCTTCTCATGTAAGCCTGAGCGCCTTCTCTTACTGCCTGGGCTATCTCTTTCATCTTATCCGTACCCTCATCCTTCTTAAGTATCTTAAAACTTAAGAACCCCGAAAAGATAAGTGCGATTAATGAACTTATTGGCGCGATATAAAACAAGGCCTGCATTATACTGCTCCCTTCTGTTGTTATACAATTATGTTTTATTTGGCTAGCTTAATTATCCATAAAATCTGACCATAAAGCTTCATTACATCAATATATGAAATAAGCTGACACTGCAGATTAGTAACTAGCGCGTTTGATGTTAATTGAAAAAGATTATATGTTATATCATTAAAATATGCAAGTATTATTTAGCAAAAAATCAGAGCTGTTCTTCATGCTTATTCATATGCTATTATAATTATATCCTTATATATCTCCTTGAACCCAGATATCAGATCCCTTCCGCCAACAGCAACAGCGGTAGCTATAGCATCTGCTATAAAACAGCGTTTCGCGATTACTGTCGTGGATGAAAATACTGATTCAACAGGATAGCCTGTCTTCGGATGTAATAAATGCGTATAATCTTTGTCCTTATAAACAAAGTATTGTTCGTAGCCTCCTGATGTCGCTACCGCAGAATCGGAGAGTCTCAATATCTCAACGATACCCTCCCTCTTGCGCGGATCTTGTATACCTATTCTCCAGGAAAATAAAAAATCCTTTTTTCCCAAGCAAAAAATATCACCGCCCGCATTAACCAGCGCTGAACTGAAACCGCATTCCTTTATAGCTTCTATAGACTTGTCAACGGCATAGCCTTTCGCGATAGCCGATAAATCGATCTTCATGCCTTCTTTTTTAAAAAACACTGTTCTCTTCTGATGATCTAAAACAAGCTTATCAGAGCCTACATAATGTAAAACACTTTGAATGCTCTCTTTGTCAGGCACTGCGTCTCTATCCTGATAAGGCCCCCAAAGCTCAACAAGCGGCGCGACAGTTATATCAAACGCGCCACCACTTGCATCATATAAAGCCTTCGAATCTTTTATCAGCAAAAAGAGGTCATTGCTTACAACTACCGGTGACTTGTAAGCGATTTTATTGACTCTGCTTACTTCACTATCTTCTTTGTACATATTAGCGATATTGCTAATGTTATCTATAGCGGAAAAAGCTTTATTAAAAGCAGAATCAAACTTGTACCACTTAAAACCAAAAAGCCTGATACTTACAAAGGTGCCCATCTTATATTCTGTGCGTTCTTGCGTATCAGTAGATAGCGAAGAAACGATAGCCAAAAAAATTATTATTGTAGCTACATAAAAAAAAATTTTCATGAATATAAAATAAACGGTTTAAAGTTTTGCGAGGAGGGGCTCTAAATCAATATGATTTCGCACCAGGTGCGCTATCATATTTATCTTTTCTTCTTCGCCTGGATGTATTTTTACGATCATCTCATCAAGCTTAGTAATAACAGCGTAGGTATCGTCCTCAACAATAAGAGTAGGTATACCACTTTTCTCAAGCATCTTTCGTATTTTTCTGTTTGGCATAAAACCGCAGGTAATGACAAAGCCCGTTATAAGGTCTGAGTATTCCTTTTTCCTGGTTACTAACTTCAAAAGATATGTAATAAGCTCCTCCCTATCGCCGGAAGTAATGATAAGGTTTCGCTCGCGCATCTGCCTGAAAACTACTCTTGGCTTACCGGTCGAGATAACTATATTGTTTATAATCTTTAAAACATTGCTATCAGAGCCACTTATAAATTTCCCTTTTAGCTTATCCTGTATATGTTCCATTGTCGGCATATCAAGCATTCCTACATAAGGGATAACCCCTAACACCTCTAAGCCATGTTGTTTAAAACCCCGCCTTACCAGGCTATTAATCTTCTTATACTTTGCTGCCTGTACCTTGTTAACGACAACCCCTGCTATCTCAACGCCTACCTTCTGAAAAAGCGGGACAGATAACATAACCTCATCTATGGGCCTACCTATACCGCCTGAAGATATTATAACAACCTTAGAACCAAGCATCTTAGCTACAACAGCATTTGACATATCAAAGACCGAGCCAACGCCAGCATGGCCTGTGCCCTCTATAACAACCAGGTCATTGCCTTCTGATATCTTTTGAAACGAATCTTTGATCTGTTTTTCCAGTGGGGCACGATCCGGGTTTTCTATATAACGCTGCGTAAAACCTTTCTCTATAGCTATAGGCGACATATCTTTGAGGCTTGATTTTATCCCAAAGATTTCATCTATAAGATAAGAATCCTCATCTATGTTATACCCCTGCTCAACAAGATAACGCTGGCCAATAGGCTTTATAAAACCTATATTATTAAATCGCTCCTTAAGCATAGCCATAAGGCCCAATGAGAAGGTAGTCTTTCCATCATTTTGGCGCGTTGCCGCTATAAATATCTTTTTGGGCATATTTTTTCCACCGTTGTCTATATTACTAGATATTAAGCATCCCGGCGCGAAAGGCCTTAATATAGTTCATCAGGTACTCATCTCTGCCAAGTAAGGCATCTTGCACAAGAGAGATAGCCTCCTTGTCCAGCTCTTTACCGCCTAATAAATCTCTTACCAAATTCTGTGTAGGATCAATTATAGCGGCGTCTATACCGGCTTCTATGGCAAGTTTTATAAATACCGCGTTTAGCAGGTCTCGTCTGGGCAATCCAAAAGAAACATTACTCAATCCCCCTATGCATCTTATGCCTTTTGCCTTTAAGAGCCTTACTGACTCAAGAAAAAAATGTGCCTGCTTTGGTTCCGTGCTGATAGGCTTCGCGAGAGGGTCTATAAATATATTATTCTTGTCAATACCCTTTGATACCGCTTTAGATATGATCTCCTCCGCGATAGATACCCTATCATCTATCGCATTCGGCATGCCATCGTTGTTCATAGCAAGCGCGATTATGTAACTCTCATCCCCAGCAAAATCATCCAGCAGGGCAAGCCTCTTCTCCTCACCCGAGATAGAGTTTATAAAAGGCTTATCTTCGCACATTCTAAGCGCTGATTTCATAATTCCGGCATCAGGGCTGTCGATACTTATCTTGCAACCAAATTTATCCTGTATATTACGTATGAGAGCCAAAAGACTGGACTCTTCGTTTTCAAGAGTCGCGGCTGTGTTAATATCAATAAATTCCGCGCCACAATCAAGCTGCTCTTGCGCTTCATTCATCAAAAAACTCATATCATTATCTACCAAAGCTCTCTTAATACTGCTACGTGTTGAATTTATTCTTTCACCTATGATAATCATATCTTAGCTTGCTCCTTATAGCTTGATTCAATAACATTAACCAATTGAGTTAACATCTCATTAACCGGGGCCTTGACTCCGGAACTTTTCGCATGCCTTACCACTGCACCGTTAATAAACTCTATCTCCGTCTCCTTCTTACGCATAGCATCCTGCAACATACTAGATGTATTAGAATACGTATTTTTACAGACCGATTCTACCTTCTGTAAAGGATCATCAAAAATAAGCTTAATCTTCTTCTTTTTAGCAACCTTTGTAGCCTCTATTACAGCCTGACGCATCAACTCCTTGGTGCCTTCATACTTAAGAAGTTCGCCATTTGAAAGCCGGCATATTAAAGATAAAGCATTGATGCCGGAATTAATTATAAGCTTACTCCAAATAACCCCGTTTACATCTCTTGATATCTTTGTCGGGATGCCCACATTGTTAAGTAAGCTTGATATATTGCGCAGATCCCTAAATATCCTGCCAGTAGGTTTTCCAATTACCGCTTCACATTTACCCGACTGCCTTACCCTGCCATCTTCAATTAAAACTGCCCCATGAGTGATCATGCCGCATACAGTCCTGTCTTCTCCTACAAGGGACTCTATAAGCTCCATATTGCCTATACCATTCTGCAAGGAGAGTATATTCGTATCATCTTTTAAAAGAGGCTCGATAGAACCAAGGGCTGCTTCCGTATCATAAGATTTTGTGCATATTGTAACAAGCTCGGAATGTCCGATATCATTGGGATTTGCTGTAATATTTATACGCGATTTAAAATTTTCTACACCTTCTACAGTTAAGCCTTTTGCCTTTATTATATTCGCGCGCGCTGGATATTTATCCAGAAGCCATATTTCATCATCTGATTTTGTCCGCGTTAATAGGGCCGCAAAAAGACACCCCATAGCTCCTGGGCCTACTACTGCTATCTTCATTCAATTGCTCCTGTAAATATAGTATTGAAACTGTTTCGAACACGGATCTTTAATCGCTTATTTGCAATTATCCGCTAGCCTTTGAGCTTCCTCAGCTTTCATTGAATAGGAATGATCCTTTAGAGGAAAAATCTTACCTTCTACTTCCTTCTTATAGGTTGCGACAGCATCTGCTATTACTGAATATATATCAACGTACTCTTTGACAAATTTTGGTTTCTTTTTTCCTTTTATAAACCCTAATATATCGTGCGTAACAAGCACTTGTCCATCACAATCAGATCCGGCGCCTATTCCGATAGTAGGAACTCGAAGTTTTTTAGTTATAATCCCCGCAAGAATACTTGGCACGCATTCGAGAATAATACTGAATATACCGATATCTTCCAACAAAAGCGCCTGATCAATCAGATGCAAGGCACTTTTCGCATCCTGGCCCTGGACCTTAAATCCACCGATCTTATCCGCTGTTTGCGGCGTAAGCCCTATATGCCCCATCACGGGAATGCCTGCTTTCACAATAGCCTCTGTCGCATCAGGGCATTTTTCAAACCATTCGAGTTTCACAGCGTCACAACCTGCTTCTTCCATAAAACGTTTCGCGTTATCAAGCGCGTCAGATACATTAAGCTGGTAAGATTCATAGGGCATATCTCCGATAATCAAGGCGTTTTTAACACCTCGCCTTACAGCCTTTGCGTGATGGATCATCTCACACATTGTAACTGAATTCGTAGATTCTAATCCCAGTTCGGTATTCGCTACAGAATCACCAACCAGGATAATATCTATGCCTGAATTGTCTATTATTGAAGCTATGGGGAAAGTATACGCTGTAAGTACTGTTATAGGTATAGACTGTTTCTTTTTTTCTATAAGGGTATTAAATGTTATTTTGTTCATATGATATTTATAAATTTTTCTACTATTTCAGGGTCAAAATCTTTTCCTTTTTTAGCAATAAGCTCTTTTTTCGCACTCTCTTTGCTCATGCCTTTGCGGTATGGCCTATCTGTTGTCATCGCATCATACGCGTCACAAACTTTTATTATTCGTGCGGTTATTGGTATCTCTTCGCCCTTTAAGCGATCGGGGTAACCACTTCCATCATATAGCTCTTGATGGTTACGCACGAGATCACACAACGCTGACATGTGCCTTATAGGCTTTATAATGTTTACACCTATAATAACGTGTTCTTCCATTTCTTTCTGCTCTTCTTTATCAAGAGGGCCCTGTTTTTTTAAGACCTCATCCCTCACACCTATCTTACCTACATCATGAAGAATAGCACCATTTTTTAGAATCTTCATCATCTCGCCATCGAGCTTCATAGCTGTTCCAAGGCGTTCTACATAATTAGCCACCCTGTCTATATGACCTTTGCTATATGTATCTTTTGCCTCAACAGCAAGCGCTAGTGCTGTTATTGTCTCCAAATATGTCTTCTCAGCGTCTTCATTAAGTTCAAAATTCTCAATCGCTATAGATATCTGAGCTGTAACATTTGAAAGTAATGTAATATCATCTTTGTCAAAAGACTCATGATTAAGCTTATCGCTGACCACTAGAACTCCGTGAACCTTGCCCTTGCAGAGAAGCGGGGCAACCATAATAGAATCTTTCGTCAAGCCGCTCTTAAATTCAAAATACGCGGCAGCGTTAGTACTTACATGAGATACCACTTCAAGTTTCTTAAGCTCTATTACCCTGCCTATTAAGCCTTTTTCAGAATCTATATTGATCTCATGCAGCTTGCTAGATACATGGTAACCGACCTTCATTACAAGGTTGTTCTTGCCCTCTTCAAAAAGAAATATCGCTCCGGATGTAGCGGATATACCTGTTATCAATGTTTGTAAAACTAGTTCAAGCAGATTCTCTATGCCCCTGGCTGAAGTAACAGCGGAACCTATCTTGTTCATTATATTATTTAAGAGTTTTTTCGACTCTTCAAGGTCTTTTATCTTCTTCTGAAGCTCGTCTGTTATCTTGTTAAAGGAATTAGCGATATCGCCTATCTCATCCCCATTAGTTACCTTAACCTTTTGACCGTAATTCCCGCTAGCTATCTCTTTAGCGTTACCGCTAAAACTAGCCAGAGCTACCATACTTCTTCTTATAAGATCAAACGAAGCCAGGCTTAAAAGGACTACCAGCAAAATAGTTAGATTAAAAAAAGGCAGTTGCTTATTCAATAAGGGTTCTAATTTTAAATAATGTACTATAAAAAGTATCAGAACTATAGGGACAAGCGACATAAACACAAAAGCGATACTAAATCTTCTATATAGGCTTGTAGTTGTAAGCCTGTCAACCTTAAGCTTTACCTTCATTTCTAGCCTCCTTGTATCGGATTATATTCAGATTATATATAGTATAAAACAATGAATCCAAAACCTTTAGTTCCATACCCTTGCATCTAGTATCTAGCTATTTAATGACGCAACCTTATATGCCCGAAGCATCTATAATCTCTGACACAAGCCTCTCCCAACCTATAGGCATAATGTGAACACCACGGCAAAGGCCTCTAAGCTCATTAATCATCCTAACAGCGATCTCAATAGACTTCTTATGCTTGTCTGAAGCATTCTCTATCTCTTGTATCAGGTTCTCAGGTACATATATACCAGCCACATTCTCATTCATATACCTTGCCATCTTTCCGGACTTTAGTAATATAATACCTGCTATAATCGGAATATTGTACCCTGCAACCTTTGCGGTAAACTCCTTAAACCTTTTTATATCAAATACGCCCTGTGTCTGAAAGAATTGTACCCCTGAGGCTATCTTCTTCTCCATCTTTATGAGCTCAGGCTCCAATGGATCCGCACATGGATTTACTACCGCTCCAACACAAAATCTCGGTTTGCTATTAAGGTTATTTCCTTCACTATCTCTTCCCTGTTGCAAACCCTTTATAATATCTAAGAGCTGTACAGAATCAAGGTCAAATACAGGTTTTGCCTGCGGGTGGTCTCCACTTAAAGGATGATCCCCGGTCAAAACAAGGATATTTTCAATACCGAGACAAGCAGCGGAAAGTATATCCGATTGAAGCGCAAGCCTGTTCCTGTCACGGCATGTTATCTGGAAAACAGGATCTATGCCGATCTGCTTAATAAGGTAGGAACCCGCAAGAGAACCGAGCCTCATCACAGCGCTCTGAAGGTCAGTAACATTAATCGCGTCAACCTTACCGATAAGTGGCTTCGCCTCCTCCAGCATCTTTGTCACATCAGAACCTTTTGGTGGGCCTACCTCACTTGTAACTATGAACTTATTTGATTTTATAGCCTTTTCCAAATTCATTATAATTAAATCCTTTTTCTAAATATTGGAGCTGTTTCAAATACCTACAATATAACCTTCTGGGGCTTAAGCTGCTTTGAATAATCATGCGGTTTACAAATTTGCCTCATGTTATCCAAGTCCCCTGATTCTTTTAATTTTTTATATATCTGTATCCAGCCGCAATCTCGTTCCTTGTCTACCTCACATTTCTCATTCTTTGAACCACCACATGGCCCATTAAGTAGGCCTTTGGTGCAGACCGTTAGAGGACATATCGTTGCTGTCCTGTCAATAATGCACTCGCCGCAAAGTATACATTTCTGCGTAAAATGGCCGCCGCGCTCTACCTCACCAAGAAATAATGTCTCAAGCGCGGGTACAACTTTCTTAACCTTAGTGCCATCTTTTATAACCTGCGTACCGTCACCACAAGCTAAAACAAGTACGGCGTCTGTCTGCTCAAAGACTTTTTTATTCTTATAAAAAAGCTGTTTTACCTTAACTAGGTGGCATGCAGGGTCAAGTATAGCCTTACCTGTAACCTCTAAGCCTTTGCTTTGCAGATCGCTCTCCATCTCGTTGACCTGTTCCTCGCCCCCGGTTTTGCAAACAGTCGCGCATTGAGCGCATCCTATGAGAAAAACTCTCTTGCTTTTTTTAAGCGAGCTAAGAATCTGTTCTGATGTTTTCTTTTTTGTTATTATCATGCTACGCCTTTCTGCTTCTGAAAAAGTTCAACGCAGTTGCGCATTAACATAGTCGTAGTAAGCGGCCCAACGCCGCCAGGCACGGGCGTAATAAAAGAGGCCACCTTACTCGCTGCATCAAAATCTACGTCACCTGCAATCTTACCATCAACCCGATTAATCCCTATATCTATTATAATGGCCCCTTCTTTTATCCAGTCCCCTTTAACAAACTCCGGCCTTCCTACAGCAACTACGAGCAACTCGGCCCTCCTAGTGTGCTCTATTAGGTTGCCCTTATCGCTAGTGGCAATATGACATACAGTAACTGTTGCGAGTTTATCAAGAAGAAGCATCGCGAGAGGCTTGCCGACTATAGCACTATGGCCTATTATAACCGCCTCTTTACCATATAGATCTGTATCGCAAAGATTTATAAGCTCCATCGCAGCCGATGCTGTTGGCGGCACCACCTTGTACGCGTTAAGAAGAAGTTTTCCCTTGTTCTCAGGGCTAATCCCCTCAACATCCTTATCCGATGATATAAAGGATGTTATCTTAATAATATCGAAACAATCAGGCAAAGGCGACTGCAATATAATTCCAGTAACACTTTCGTCACTATTAAACTGAATAATCTTCTGTATCAGATCCTGTTCTGATACAGAGCCCGCAAGCTTAATAAGCTCATAATCCATCTTGATTTCATCTGCTATTTTTTTCTGCGAATTCGCGTAAACAGAGAAAGTGCCGCCTTCACCTATCTGCAAAGCTACTAACCTAGGCGCGGAACCTGTTAAGGACTTTAAAGAGCCTATCCTGTCACTCAACTCATGTTTTATCTCATCGGCTTTTTTACTGCCATTGAGTATTATTGCGCCCATCTTATGTATGCATCCTTTCCCTGGCTTTTGACAAAACATCCGTCTTAAGTTTCTTCATCTCACGCTGAAGCCTTCCGTATATTTCTGTATTGTTTATAACGTATTTTTTGTCTTTCACATGCTCTAAGTTAACATTGATATTTGCTAAAGCTGATTCAAACGCGGCATCAAGTGTATAAATAGCGACTATTACATCTGATAAGATATGTTTATTTGCCACATATGCCAGTTCAAGAGCTATCGCAGTTGCTTTATAAGCGTAACTACATATATTGGCCGGCGGAGTTATCGCCCTTTTTAAAGCTGGTTGCAAACTAACGACATTATCCTTATACTTCTTAAACGCCCTTGACAGGTTCTCATACGCCTTTATATCCTTATCAATAAGATCTGCCATCTTCTCTCTTATCGATTCTGATTTTTTCAATGCTTTTTGTGACCTCTCTTTATATCCATTAAAACCTTTTCCCGCTAAAGTAAAATTAGCTACCATGCTTAAGAGTCCACAACCCAAAACCCCCAGCAGAGCAGCCGTACTTCCTCCGCCTGGAGTAGGTGTTTTAGCTGCCAATCTATCAGAATAATATCTTATACTCTTATCTATATATTTCATAATATGATCTCCTTTATATTGCTCAAAAAAAACCCTTAAAACAACCCTTTGATCTTACCATGCCTATCAGCTGTGATATTACATGCCGCAGGCTTCTTAGGTAGTCCTGGCAAAAGCAGTATATTACCGCATACAGGAACGATAAAACCTGCGCCTGAGAATATTCTTATCTTATGTATATTTAATTTCCACCCTTCAGGAGCACCTTTTAATAAACGGTTATCGGATATGGAAAACTGCGTTTTAGCTATATTAACAGCTAGCCTATTCAATCCAAGATCTTCTATTACCCTAAGGTCTTTCTTCGCCTGTAAGCTGTAATTGACCCCCTTTGCACCATATACTCTTGTAGCGATAATCTCTATCTTCTTCTTTGCGCTTAACTCCTGCTCGTAAAGAGGCTTGAACCTGGATTCATTCTTTTTAAGCATGTGTATGCAGCCCTCTACCAGGTCTGTTGCTCCGTAACCTCCTCTGGCCACAGCATCTGAAATATAGCTATCCACTCCAAGAGCCTGACAGCAAGCCTTGATTCTCTTAAGCGATTTATCCGTATCAGTAGGAAATTTATTTATCGCGACTACAGGCTCTATCCCAAAACACCTTATTATATTTATATGTTTTACGAGATTAGCCATACCATGCAATTTTATAGCTCTCTGGGAAACAACTATGACC
>Ga0222637_1000083_pt1 | contig 51499 bp, 86 predicted proteins | sample AntAcemetagen143_FD_181149 | JGI IMG/M metagenome (GOLD analysis project Ga0222637, IMG submission 181149) | Saline water microbial communities from Ace Lake, Antarctica - #143 | ecosystem: Environmental > Aquatic > Non-marine Saline and Alkaline > Saline | place: Antarctica: Ace Lake...
ACACCCTTCCTCTATTGCAAACATCTCACATGTTACATTAGCTAACAGTTCAAAGTAACCAACAGCACCGTTAATGATTAATGCGTTAGTTGTTGTGTCAGTATTAGTTGTTATGGTACAGTTATCATTACAATCCACTTCCCAGTCGCCTGACCCAGAATATGTGCAAGTATCTAATGCACCTGTTGTTATATAATTATAAGTATCTGATTCAGTCCATCCATTCTCAGTATCATTTACAAAATATTTAAATTGGATATTGTTACCCGCAGTGCCATTAATATATTTAGTTACATTACTCCAATTTGCACTTCCAGTCATTGATACCCAACTATCATTCACAAATATTCCTGTACCATTATTTATACTAAATATATGCCCACTTAGACCAACAGATTCACTTTCCCAAAATAAACGATGTTCAACTATTGAAGCACTATCAGTATAATTAGTTGAATTCAATGAATACTCAGGTTTTGTTGCTATGAGAACATAATTAAAAATCGGTTTGACTGGTAAAGATGTAACATTACTAATAATAACAGGTTTTCCATAACTATCTAAACCAGAGCCATAAGTTAAATTTTCTCCTAATTGTATCTCTTGATTAAAATCTAAATATAAAGAACTTCCGACTATCTCTGAACTTATTATATTATCATCATCCAATGTTCTACTGCCATTAGTAATTTTAAATCCTTTTGGAATCGAAGCAGTTGTGCCATTATAATATTTAACAGCAATATTTTCATTATATGTTAATCTAATTCTTGTAGAGTTAAAATAATAAACATCTCCTACAAGATAAGGTTGTTTAGAAGATTCATTTCCATAAACACCGTAATTAATTGCATGATACCATCTGTTACCCAATATTCTAGCTTCATCGTCATAATAAAAATGTAAATCATCATGTGTAAAATTAACATCATACGTTAATGGTCCTTCAGATATATTATTATCTTCAACCCATAAATCTGTTTGTGCTCTTCTTATATTGTCAGCATAATCTTCAGTGTCTTGGGCATCTATAACTCTATTTACCTGTGCACATATCATTATTTCTGCTCCTGTCCTATTTTGAGTATCATTCCATCTTGTAGATAACGATTCTTTATAATATTCATATCCCTTAGCGTTAGTTATATCACTCTCACCTTGATACCACAATTCTCCTTTTATTTTCATTGTACCATTGGTAGCCTTTTTGACTTGCTCTATCATTTTTTCTTGCCAGAATTCTCCCGGCATCCATTCACTTATAGCTGTTCCTCCTCTTGCGGTAGATATGAAACTAATATTATAACCTGTAAAATTGCTTAAATAACTTGAAGCTAAAGGAAATGCTGAACCATCATTAGATGGTGCTGTATGATTTTCATCTATTGGGTCATTTCCAAATTTCCATCTATCTAATTCTGTATATGCTGTAGAAAAACCAACACCTGTATAATTCCATCGAGTTTGTATATTACCTTCAGCATTTGATTGTCCTGATATAATAAACAAATCAGCTATACCGATATTATTTATAGAAGCATTTTGGTCAGTATAATTCTCCATTCTTATAATTAAAGTACCATAACCAGTAGTTAAATTTACGTATGCAGTAAACTCCCCACCTGAATAAGTAGAAGACATATTAATCCAATCTCCTCCTTTATATTGAGCTTGTAATACTTGTTCACTGTAGGAACCATCATATACACCAACAACTTTAATCTCCCCATGAGTTCTATTATCTTTCTGATAAGTTACATATTGCACAGGATATAAAATCTCAAAAGGAGATTCACCCACTATCAATTCCCTTTCTTCTGATTCATTCCAATTACTTTTATTATCTTTTGCAAAAGCTTGGTAAGTATATGTCCCATCAGTAAGATTTGATTTGTTTGTAATGAAGTTCCAATTCTTATCCTCTTTTATTCTCAAGTTAGAAGCATATATATGTTCAGCTTCAAATGCACTAACAAACCTATCCATTATAATCACTTCATCGAGTGTACCATTTAAATATTCAAATGGATCAACATACCCTAAATAGGTATCTCCGTCTGAGGCTTGTAATACAGACCCTATAGAAGTATCATCATCATAAAATGACCCGTTTAGATAAACATTCATTGTCGTACCATCCCAAGTATATAATAAATGATTCCATTCTTGCATGTTCACTGCAACACTTTTAGATATGTCTGCTGCTCCAGATTCTGTTTCGGCTTGAAAACTTATTGCTGCTGTCCCAGTCCTTCCCCAAATATATGGAACTCTTTGTGCATTTGAACCTCTACCGATTATACCTTCACTACCAGAAAACAATGTTTCTGCTGGTTTAACCCAAAAAGCGATAGTAAACTTACTGACTCCATCTAATTCACTTAAATTACCAATATTAACATTATTTGATGTACCGTCAAAAAGTAACGCTGATTCATAAACTCCGTCAGTAGTCCATTCCGCACCAGTTATCGTACCATTATATTTATATCTACTCAAATCTATGACAGTAGTATCACTTTCACCTATACTACTTATATTATTTAGATTATAGAATAATAATGTAGAAGCATTCAAAGACGTATAATTATTACCATTCCAATTGAATATAAAATCTTCTAAATCATCAGCATTAGTAATACTCATGTTTATAATATAAGAAGTATTATCACTAATTGTACTATTAGCAGGTGTAGGTGGAACAAATTCCAAAATTGGAGGAAATCCTTGCATTGTATAAACATACTTTTCTGAAGAATTCCAAACACTTAGATTATCTTTGATATGAACTTGATATATATAATCCTTTTCTTCTGAAGTATTACGAGGAACTTCAAAATCCCAAGCATCAGTATCATATTTATTTAAATTTGATTCATATATAAACTTAGCTTCACTATTATTAATACTTCTATTCATTACAGTAAATTCATCTATAAGACCATCCCAATACCCATAACTTGGATGAGCGCCTATTAACTTATGACCTCCAACATTATCTAAAGTACTACCTGTTGTAGTATCACTTCTTCTATATTCTCCATTTTGATATAACGAAAAATTAGTACCATCCCATGTAAATATAAAATGATTCCAATCAGTAACAGTAAAAATATCTGTATTTAAAACTCCATCATTAGTAGCACCACCTGTTGTTTTAAATTGTGCTTTATATCTGCTTTGTCCATTAACTCCCCAGATTAATGGAACCCAGTTAGCTGTTGTACCAAATCCAAATATAATACGTGAACTGGAAAATGTAGCTTCATCTGATTTTACCCAAAAAGATATTGTAAATGCACCTGCTTCTGCAAGATATGTAAAATCATCTGTTAAATTAACTAAATCATCAGTACCATCAAATCTTAAAGCTCCATGATATTTCCCATTTATATCCCATGCTGGTTCTCCAGATGCCTTAAATACATCATTATTATCATATCTGCTCAAATCTTTGGCAGTAGTATCACTATCACCAATACTTGATACATTATTAAAATTATAAAACAAAACAGTATTCTCATCTAATAATGTATAATTTGTTCCATCCCATTCAAATGAAAAATCTTCCAAACTATCAATATTAGTCATACTTACATTAATTTCTATTGATAAATTTTCACTCACAGTTCCATTTGCAGGTGTAGGTGGAACGAATGAAATATTAATTAATGTAACTTCAATCTCAACACTTGTTGTTCTACTATTATTTAAAGCGTCAGTACAATTAAAAAACACATTAACAATACCATAATCAAGTTGATCTACAACAGGGATAGTACAAGTATGATTAAGTACTCCTGTCGTTGTACAGTTAGTGTAACTACTATTTTGACTTGATATGCCACAGTTAGAACTTTCATCTGTATCAAGCGTGAACGTTGGTGTTCTATCTGCGGTTATATTATTTGCGTCACATGAAGTACAATTAATGTTAGATATAACTGGTGGTACCACATCACTGTAAGGGTAAGTATTACTTCGTACATAACTTCTACATGTTTCATTTAAAGCTACATCAAAATAAACCCAACCTGCCACTGACCAATCTGCTGTACTAAAAAATGCCTCAGTGTTACCAACATATAACCCTTGAGTTGCAGCATAAGCTATTGTATCATGAGCATCGCCATAATGTATACTTGAAGATCCTTTAATATATGTAAAACCATCATCACCATCCCAAACATTACAGGCATGATACCAAACATCTTCAGATATAGAACCAACAGTATTATAACTTCCATCTCTATTGGCAGAACCATCATAAACATCAAATACAATAGATCCGTCATTTTTATGCATATTAATTCGCCAACCAGGCCCATACTGTGTTGTTTGATAACTTGCTAAACCCATATTTGAACCAGTTATATCATCAGCTCTATACCAATAACAAAAACTAAATACATCATATTTTAATAATGTGTTAGCTGTGCTGTATGATTCGTCTGACCCTGTAAAATTCTGTCCATAAGTATAATTTAAACTACCACTTACATCTATTCTCTCTGGATCCGTACCAAGGGTTAAATTAATTGTTTCTGTATCATCTATATACGGTTTAGATGTTTCTTCAAACGAATAATGTACTATAGTATTATCATCTAAATATGTTGTATCGCAAGTATCAGAAAATACAATAGGAATGAATAAGAAAATACATAAACATAATACCATTATTTTATTCATTTTGCTAATACCACGTTACCATTCTTAATTTTATCAAGTTGGATATTATTTTCTTCTATTTTATAAGTATGACACGTTTCTCCTGATTGACAAATACCATCTCCATTCCCATCTTTACCTCTCATATCATCACATATTATTGTATCTTTATTTAACATTGAACATTCAATATTCTTTTGACCATACTTTAAGATTGTATCATGATACAAGATCTCTTTAGTATCTTTAACACATGTTGAAATGTTATACTGTTCTATCACAGGTTTAAGTGTTTCAAACTCACCACACTCTTCTTTCATGATATAACATTCTTTAGTGGTAACATTTAATATTGCATCCCGTTCATCACACTTTACAACTGTATACACGTCATAACATATCATGGTATTAACTTTACCCATACTTGTTCTATTATATGTTTTTGTGGTTTGTTTACATCTAAAATTTAATCCAGAAACATCATACGTATTCTTTGAAGTAAACACTACATCTTTAGTAAGTATTAATGGATTAAGTATGTCTGCACCTGTACTGGAATTGTCTGGATCTAAGTCTGGTTCTATAGGGGTACAACTACAACCTACCATAAGAATGAACAATAGTATCATCGAGATACATATTACAGTTGTACGTGTTGTTACCATTTTGCATTTTCTTTTAGTCTATTATGAAATGTGTACCATTATTATAAAGTCTACTATCACCATAATATGATGAGTATGTGGTATGATTTACATTTGAATTTATTTTAACAGTTGTACCATCATCTAATATGTTAGAGTTTGTTTGACTACTTGTTCCTGACCATTTTGATATAGTATTAGCTGTGCCTGAACCAGTCACACCACCAACAACTGTACCTGTAATGTTCCATGTACCTTTAGTTAAATGTGTGTCTGATTCTGCGTCATACACTATTCCTGTATTACATTGATTGTTAACATCTAATGAACCATCACTTGTACAATAATTACTATCGAACCCAGACTGATTAGCAAGTGTTGTAGCTGTTGCAAACCCAATAACTTTAACTGTGTCAACATAACATAACCGATTATCTTTCCCACTTCTACAAACAAACCGTAAATCTATATTAGACTGATTCCAATAACCAGAACCAATACTTACATTTTCTGTTGCCAATACTACTTCTTTAGTATTATTACTAAATATTTGAACCCAACCAGAACCATTATTAATCTCGGCGATGATTTCTTCATCAGCATCTTTCAAATTCTTATTACTAAATACGAAAGTTAAATATGTCTCATTAAAATTAAGTGTACTGAAACTTGTTGACATATTAATATATGCGTCGTTTATACCAAGTGAACTTGATGCCACACCGCAAGTACCATCATCACAATAAATACTACTTGTAACTGACCAATCTGCACTAGGGTTTACTTCATTAGCAAACGGAGTTAATGCACCAGGGAATATTGCATTTAATAATGTTACTTTATCATCTTTAACAAACCCCGTTTCATATGTTACTGGATTAAGTTGATGTATACTACCATTTATAACTTCAAAATGATTACCTTCCATAATGAAATCTGCTGTACCCATTGATAATATACCTGTGAAAAGTGTAAGTAGTTCGTGGATAGCTGCAGACCTATGTACCTCTAAATCTCCACCAAACAATAACGGAACCATTCTACCGCTTGTATCAGCAAAATATTGACAACCGTCTGGAACAAGACTTAAGTTATCTTGTAAATATGTACAATAATTTATATAACTACTGAGAGAACTCATATTAATTTTTCCACCTTCACTGAAATAATTTATCCCAGCAGTATTTGGAATAACACCAAAACTGTTTCCAACTGCACTATAACTATTATTCTTCCCTGATTGTAACCATAAATTTGTAGTGTTTTCTTGGGTATAAAATAATGCTACTATTTGTCCTAAACCAGGTGTTGCAAGATTATTTCCGAAGATCATAGATTCGTCTACACCTATCCATTCACCATCATTAATCTTAATATAACTTGAATTATCTCCACTTAAAAATCTAACTCTGACTGTCTTTGTTTGATTTACATTTAAAAGGTCATTATTACCCATGTCAAGGTTGCCTGTTAATGGATCATTAGATGTATTAATGAAAAGGTATGATGCATCAGCATATGTTTTATTTAATACTGCACCACCATTCAAATTATCAACAGTAATATTAGTAAATATGAACTCTGTTCCTGTCTGGTTAGAACTTATAACTCTATCTATCCATGCATCGTTAGGGTACGAATAATCTATATTCTGTCCTACTGTAATCATAACACTAGCTATAATTAAAACTAGCCCTATTATTCCATATTTGGTTAAATTTTCCATCTCCTGTTGCCCATTTAATACTTGTTAATCTACCACTTGTATATCCTCGTTTTTGAATACGCCATCCTGCAGCACTTGTAGCTGTACCAGGGATAGCTTCACCAATATACACTGGTGCATTTGTACTATCAAAATCGTATAATGTTGTAAGAGAGGTCTGAGTATTATACACTTGCTGTAATTTCTCAATAGCGTTGTTTCCACCTTGAATCCATGGGACGGCTGTCATTCTTTATTTTACCTCATAACTCGTATATGTCTGCACCTAAATTCATAAGCAGTACTCGGTTATTAATTAGTTCATCGTTCTTGATTATTGTCTTATAAACGAAGTCTGAACTTTTAAATTTGAATGATGTAATATTATCATTAGTACGTTTAAAGATTCTTGGTGGTTTCCCTGGTTGATACGCTTTATCTTCTAAATATAGTTTAACAAACACTGGAAACTTAACAACCTCTTCATCACTACCTATAGTTTCTTTTAACTCTGCTTCTGCATCTGTGTCCCATTCTTTACCTGTGCCTGAGGATGTACCCCTACTGGCTGCTGTCTGTGCCTGCTCAGTACGTTTAGCAGCACTTATATTCTGTTGACTGGCAGTACTACCTGTAGGTTTAGGTTGATTCTGGGTGCCTGGTGAACCTGGTACAGCACCTTCTGCCATCAGCATAGGATCTTCACGTTTCTTTTCAATGTTTTTCTCGTTTATACCTAACATCTTCATCCGTGTTAAAAGGTTAAGTTGTTTATCACTAGGTGCAAGAATAGTATCCATAGTAGATATGTTAGTATATTCTAACTGTTTCGCTGTTGCGTCTCTCACATTAAACTGTACATGAGGATTCTTGAACACAATCTTTACACCGAAATGCGGTATCCATAACTGAGTGTTCATTACTTCTGCCTTAGTTAACTGGAAATCCCGTACACATTCCCAATAATTAGATTCAGCATCACCGCCTACATCATTCTTAGTATTCGTACCACCAACAATGTATGGTATCGAACTACGACTTATACCCCATTGCATAGCAATAAGGCCAGTTATATAAAGACCTAACTCTTTAAACTGCATCTCATCAATATCGTTTAAATCTTCTACTGTAACTTTCCCAGTGAATAACATGTTCCCATGTTTATTTTCAACCAGTTTATATTTCTCTAACTGTTGTTCAATCCGTCTATATGATGGATCGTTAATATTTTTCATATCTTCAAGTATAAACAGTTTATCAGGTGAACCGCCATTCTTATGCACAGCAATCATATTTTGCCACATGAACCGTAACAATTCTAACTGTACCACGACAGATTCAACACTACTATAACCGTTCGGTCTACCGTCAACATGTTGTAAGACGTATCTGATGGTTTCTTTAGGTTGAAACACTTCTTTCCTACCACCAATATCTTGAATATATTTTAGAATATCATACCGATCATGGATAACTTCAACTGTACTACTGGCCAGGTGTCTATATTTCCTTGGTCTAAGGAGATCTTCATCAATCTTATCAATATCAGCTAACCCTTCTTCAGCCTTTAACTCAGCCATGACTCTATCATATTTCTCTTTAACTTCTTCCTTAGATTCAAACATAGAATCTTTGTTAACTATGGCTGATACTTCTTTCGATACTTGTTCATTTGTAAGTTTTCCGATCCAACCGAACGCTTCCCCTGTTACAAGTTCATCCACCATCTCACTCTTCATCTGACTACGTAATAACACTTCCTGAGCAAACTTGTTAGCTTTCTGTACCTTGTTACGGCCTGAAGACGTATCTTTAACAGGTTCAAAGTAATACTGAGAAACTGTGTCCCTGGCAACCTTGTTAACAAAAGCTGTAAGTTCTGGTATACCTTTATACCATTTCATTAATGCCTTCTTACGGTTTAACTGAGACACTTGATGTAAGTATGTTGAAGCGGATGTTGTTAAAGAATTAATCATCGGTAAATGTTTCTGTATAACCGATTCTGGTTTCATGTTAAGCGTTGTAAATATCTGTGTAAATTGTGTTGGCATCTTTCTCACTCGGTTATACTTTCTTTAATCTTTTTAATGAGTAATAGTATGATCCAAACCAGTAACCCATATCCTATAGGCATCAACGGTACGTTCCATCCGTAATGTTGTTTGAACACGATCATCATAACGATTGTTATACTTATACCCATCACACCAATGTATTCAAGCAACCAAGCGAAAAACATCTGGTAAGGGTTCTTTGTAGTTTTAGTCCATTTAATTTGAACTTCATCTTCTGTCGTTGTTAATAGTCTTGTATGAATATTTCTTATGTCTGCTATTAATGTATGTATCTTCTGGTTTATAAAGTTATCCCTTATCCGATTTTTTACTCTTATCTTCGTATCTTGTTTCCATATCTTCCATCTGTTTATGATCCTTGATAATCGTTCCTTGTTTAACATTTTTAATATCCTCCGATGTAAACCCTACACCTTTCAATCTACCAATGACAGCTTGCATACTTGTTATTCCACCTTTATACCTATGCTGTTTATTCTGAAACTCACACGCAACTATACTTTTAGGCATTTGTATCCCCATCCATTTTGGAATCTCTATATATTCTTTTGAAACATCTTTATTATTTTCATAATTTTTATAAATCTGTTCCAAATGGAATAATTCTTGGTAATAGTATTGTGTGTCAAGGAACAGTTCTCTCAATTTAAACTGGGCCTGGATACGTTCAACCATTTTCCCTGTTATAAGAGTTTGAGTTTCGTTCTCATCATACTGTACTGCACCTGCCCCAGCACTAGCTTCATCAAACTGGTTAATCACTCCGCCAGCTTTCTCAATCTTGGTAGCTTTCCCTGTCTTAATTGCATCTTTAACTTTTCTTTGTTTTGTTTTTACCATTTTCTTTCTGTTTCTTCTTTTCCTCCTTCAATGCTTTCTTACGTTCAACTGGACTTTTCCATACTGCTCGTAACCCATTCTCAATAAAGAAATTAGGTTGAAACGCTGTTTTACTTGTAAATGCTGGATATACGTCTGGTAACGGTACCTTCTCACGTTCTTCCACAGTTAACCCGTGTAACATCATAACTTCATGTGTCAACCGTAATACATACTCATTACACCATTGTCTATCTGCAGTATCTTCTAACATCTCCGTTGTCCATAAATCCATGAAAAATTTCCTAAACATGTAACTTGATGGTAACCGTTCTTTAACACTTTTTAATCTTTTATTTCTTTCTTTAGGTTTAAATTTATGTAATATGATTCGTTCCCAAATACCGTCCACTGCTTCATGTGCACAATGATGATGAATACGAATATAATTATTGTACCAGTTTTTTAATATATCTTCATTTTTAATCATATGTTTCTTTCCTATCACCCATTTAACAAGTTTTAATAAAGGATACGCTAAATACGGTTTAAAGATCTTATGCATCCGTTGATACCGATTTTGACACGGTTCAGTCATTTTTAAGAACCATAATAAAACTGTCCGTAACCTCGTCTCTTTTGTGACTGAGGTAGGTTGAAATATGTTCATTCTTAGATTCTTTTTAATACTACGTACATTACCAGTTTCTAAGTTCTTCATACTAAATATCATCTCTTTATAATTCAAATTCAGTTCCTTATTTTTGTTTGTTTGTTTCATTTCTTCCTCTTAACTATTTCATCATGTATCTCGGAAATATACGGATCACGTTCTTTATGTACAATGTTTTTAACTTTATCCATGTTAATGAGTGCATACAAAAACCCCACGTACCATGTGCCGAATAACGTTACCGACATTATTGTTAAGATTAACCGACCCGTAATATTCAGGCCCAGATCATATTCAGTGTTAACCCATATTAAACCTGCCATGAACCAACCTACATCTGGAAACAGTTGTGTAAACTTCCCAATAACCTGGCCACGACCTATATCAAGGTAATACATCTGTTTCTGGTACTGGTACCCTAACTGCCCTTTCCATGTTTTAATCTGGTCTGGATATGTAACATTGAACGGATTAATTGTTTTTTTCATCTTGGTTATCCATACTTAAACTTCGTGTTAACAAGTTTTGTTGAACTATACCATCACATATATAATCTATTGTTTCCATGGCAAATCGTTTTGTATGTGGACTATATTCGTTCATGTCATAATATAACGCTTTCAGTTCATAAAAACTATCATTACCATCAATAATCATATATGGGTTATTAAGTATTAAATTACTATTCTCCAAGAGATATTCTGCACGATCAATACGATCATGGCTTGAATCGTTAGGTATTATACTCATTATAGTTAAACATAATAAAAGTCCAATTACAATTCCTATTGCTAACCAATATTGTTCAATTATCTTCATTTCTTATCATCTACTTCCTCCTTTTCACCGAACTTCTCTTTTAACCATGGTGCCATAGGTTTACCAGTGTTAAACTGACACTTAGGGTAATCATATGGACTATCCCTACGATTGAAACATATCACAGTCTTAATACGTGTATCGACTGGATCACAGTATTTATCAATGGCCATGGCATGACCGTTCCTTAAAAGGTTATTTCTTCGTTTCCATACTCTGCAGATAGATTTACCAGTCATCTTACTAAGTATCAAGTGTTTACATTTCTTAAGTCGACCTGTCAAAGGTTCTTCATAAAAACAACATAAACTACACCTACTACAAACAGGGTTAGTAATGAACGGGGTTTCTTTGGCTAACGTTTCGTTCCGTACTTTCTTATCAATCACTATATTTACATGTTTCATTTCATTAACCTCAAAATAGTTTTAATGTAGGAATGATAGTATCCTTAGGATCCGCAAGTTGTATAAAGCCTGCAGTCATATCCATACAATCATCAGGTATCTTCTTTAATTTAGCATCCATGGATTTCCCTGCCACACTGACAGCACTCGCAGCGTTAATAAGTAAATAACCTCTAATACCTTTAGTAACTACCAATGTTCCTGCCTCTTTCTCCCATTGTTCATGTGGTATACGATGTAATAGTCCTTTCTCCATGAAATATTTATATCTTTGATAATAACCTGACTTAGACGGACCACTGAACACTACATCAATAGCATTAACAATTCCAACAGATTCAAATAATGCTCGCATCCCTTCATTGCCTGTTATATCATACCCAAACACAGGATATATACCATTCTTTGACCATTCCCCTAAATGTTCTTTAACAGACTTCTCATGGTGCCAACCGTCAGAATCATCAATATTTTCTACACCAACAACCCTTGTCAATGGATAACCTTCAGGGTATACATGAATAATCGGAAGATATAAATGTACAAATTGTGGATTATCTTTATCAGGTTCAATAAAACCACAACCAAACACAGACCTATCATGTTTTGCACCTACATCTAAAAATGCGAACGGTTGTTTTCCAATCATATCTATCTCTCGTAATTTAGTATCTTTACTACGGTCAATCTCGTCAGGTGAGAAATAGTTCCTGTCCGATATAGATCTCTTAGCGTCAACAGTGGATTCAAACTCTTGCCTACTAAGTTCACCCTTTAATTGATCATATTCGTCCTGAGTGTTCCCTGGACAGTCTAAATAATTGTATACATATAAATGCCATTTCTTGTCGCCTTTCGGTGTAACTTGTTTCTCCAGGGCTGAACCGAAGTTATCTTGACCATTCGGGTTACTCATGATAAATATCCGACCTTTCGTCTTATATGTCCTCGGTTGAGCAATCTGGTTAAAGAAATATTTAAGGTCCACTTCCCAAAACTCAAACTCGTCCAGGTTAAGTTCATGTAAATCATACCCCAGAAGACCTTCAGTGCACGGAGCACAGATTAAGAGGTTCGTATATTTAACTTTCCCTTGGTCATCTTTAATGTCAACAGTAACAACCGACATACTATCACTGCCACCTTTACTAGCTTTCCAGTCAATGTCACGCATAGAGTTTAACATCCCTTTTATCCTACGCATCTGATGGATTGACTGTGGTAATGATTTCGATACTATAGCTTCGTTATGACTATGACCATGGTCCAAGATAAGGTTATGTACAGCTTTAACATTGAATAAGAACGATTTCCCAATCTGGTTCGCTGCTCGGAAGTATATGAACCGATGTCTATCGTTTATTATTAAATCTTGATAAGAATATAGTTTTAAGGCAGTGTTTTCACCGTCAGTCAGATGCATGTACCCGAACGTGGTTGGATCTGATAATATCTCGTATTGTTGAACTTTATCAGGTTTATCAATGGTATAATACTCGTTAACAGTCTTAAACTTATTATCATACATTTCTAAGTCAAGGTCTGACCTGGTTATCTCATTATTATAATCTAACTCATGTTTAATCCTATCTCACCCATTTATTTATCTTTATCTTTGATTTGTTTATCCATATCTTTCTTGATTGATTCTGTTGTAGGTTTTTTATCATCAATTGGTTTCTCATCTTTAATTATTAACTCTTCGGCTGCAGGATCAAGTTTAGCCTCTTTAACACTACGTGATTCCTTGACAGGTTCACCAGTGTTATCATCAATCAGTTCAACATGCTGTTCCCAGTCATCAGGTTTTACCTCTGGATGTTGTGGGTTAACTTTCTTGAAATGATAATTCAAATCCAACATTAATCCTTTAATTCCACATATCTTACATCTAAACATTCTCTCATCCTCCGTTATATCTAATTCTTCAATTTTCATTTTCTTCTTTCTTAGTAAACTTAGCATCTATTATCTCTTCCTTAGCTTTCCGACCTTCACGCATGATCTGATGTATCGAACCCAAATCTATCACTTTCTTAGTTTCAATCTCAATCTTCTTAGGCATCTCCCTCTCAACTTGCCTACTCTCGCTCGGTAACAACAATTTCATGACTTCTAACCATTCAGTCTTAGCCTCGGACCTATGTCTCCGTATCTCTTGTTTATCCTCTTTAGTCGATTCTCTGTCACTTTCAATCACTCTCACTTTCTCATTCAATAGTTCCAGTTTAGTGAGGTCTGAGTCAGCTTCCAAGATAAGTTTGTTTTTTAAAAACCGTTCTGTCCATTGCGCTATCCGAGGTTTCTCTGGCCAGTAACCACCAACGTAACATAACCATACTTTCCTCTTCTTACATATACCGCCAAAGGGCATTGTATTCTTACGTTTATATGCGAATGGACATTTAATTGACTGTTTCCAAGCACATTTCAAACAACCGTGGATATGAATCCCTTGCGGTAAATGTTCAATCTGCGTTATGTCGTATTCTGTTAATAATGAGGATATCTGAGGATATGTACGTTTATGGGTAAGGTAATACATGAACTGGTCAACAATGTCAACAGGTTTAGGTAACTCACCACGTATCTTAAGTTCAGCATGAGCTTTAGCGTTATCCTCACTGTACATGTCATCTAACATGATTTCGTATGAATCTTCTTCATTCTTCGCTGTCATCTTTCATACCTTATTGATAATATTAACCAGATAAGAATACCTAATGGACTTAGGAAAATTAAAGCTAAAACTAAAAACAAACCCATAAAAACACCTAATATTGGTGCAAAAAGTAAATTCATATCATTAAAATCTTCATAAGGAAATATTATCAATTCCCAAACATCTTCTAACCTAATAAATGATTCAAATTTTATCTTTGTCATATTTTTCACCCAAGTCACGTTCTGCACACGATAACCACCAATCTACCCAAGTCATACCCACTTTACCATCCTTATCAATCACACTATCCTTAGCCTTCTTAATGAACGCATGAACATCATCGTCTAACGGTTTATTAATATACTTCATTCTATTTAACCTCTATATTCTTTAAATAATTTTTAATATGTTTTTCAAGCTGAATTAAAACAAGTAATTCTTTATAACATGTTTCTACTGGACTTTTACCTTTAATCTCTTTATTTGTATCATCTCCTGATTTACCATAAAGCATTATTTCATTCATTTTAAATCCCCTATTTCTTTATCTGTTACATTGAAAAATATCCTAATAAATTCTGCTTTAGAATCCCAATCCATACTTTGAAATTGGTCTGTACTTTTTTTAGATTCTTCTTTATATTCTTTGAACCACTTAATAGCCTCATTACGTAATTCTTCTGGACTTATAGTTATAATACGACAACTTGGGCAATGTGAACTATATCTTAAATCCTTTAATGTCTTTAATTCTTTTTCTTTAGTCATTTTTTATATTTACCTAATTCGTCTTTAGTAAACTTCCTATCAGGACCTAATCCATCATCTATTTCTTTCAATGGGATGCATAATTCAACACGATCCTTATTATCTATCTCTTCAATGTCTAACTCAGCTAAAGCCTTCTTATAAACATCATAATTATTAACAGATTTAAGTAATACATCCTTTATTAATATCTTATCTTCTTTAGTTAACATAAATGAAAGTATAGTATAACTACTATATATATCTTTCCTTTATTTTATTGGGTTTTTTAGAAAAATATTTAAATTAACATCATATTACTAAAGGTATTGCGGTATTAGTCGTATCGTTTGCTTTTATCGCAATCTAAGCTTAGAAACAGAGATTGAACGTGAGAGACAGCTAATTCAGGCTTGTACCAGGCGATGGCTCACGTAATGATGTTTATGACGTTCCTGGATACGAATTCTTACTCCTTTTTTAAAACCTATATCTCGTAACATAAAAAAACAAAGCAACACATAACACCTATACTTTAACTATGAACACTAAACTATATAATACATCACATACATTACTTCTTCAAAAATAATATATAATTCCTAAGTACAGTGACTCACAACAACAGCTTTATTAGTTATCACCCCTACCCCATAGTAACGTTGGTGTTGTTGTCACTTAGCCTTAGTGATTATTTTCTACCAACAGCATGTGTGAGTTAGGAATGAGCGTAGCGAATGACATAACGAACACATCAATAGCTTGTTAGCTATTGCTTTACTATAGTATGATGTTATATAGTCTTGTACTCCTCAGTATTCATATACTAACGTATACTCATACAATCGTAGTACACAACAAGTATAAAACCTTATTATGTTTACATTAGAACGATACAAAGTAGTATATTAGTATATACATCATACTTTGTATGATGATGTCTTATATCATCATATCATTCTGAAGTTTTTACTGAGGAATGATGACGTAGTAATAGAGTAATAGCATAGATAATCTTCTATTAGTAAGTTGTTATTTCTCAGGAGTTACGTTCTAAGGATAGTACTTTATAAGACTATGCATTGTGTAATGTTAGTAGGGGGTCTGTAGTAGGAGTATATGGTATGTATATAGAGTTATATATAAGCAACCGAAAGGTTTATATAGTAGTACTACTATACTTATCCTATGGTAAACAACCAACATAAGATTATATGTCACATCTGCAGAATGGAGTTATCTCCTGCAGGAAGGTTTACAATGAACATCAAAGGATTGGATCGTTTTGTTTGTGCATTACATTATATAAAACAGCCAGGTGGTACAAATGAGTAAATGTGATAATTGTGGTAAGAAACTTCCTTTTGAAAGGGAAACAGATTTACAAATTGCTTATTGTTCTGAGGAGTGTATGAACAATATCCTTAGATTTGGAGTGAATAATCAAAGAAAGCAAAGGTGATACAAAATGAAAGAAGAAAAAGAAATTAATTGTTTATATGGTAGTGAACATCAAAAGAGTATATTATACGTTTATGATGGTTGGTATGTTTGTGATGGATCAGTTAATGTAAATAGAACGAATCAATTATTAGAAGATGGTGTAGACATTGAATTAATAGAGAAAGATGTACCTTATTATTACTGTAAATCTTGTAATCCTATTGAATCATTACAAGAATTAATAGATTTCATTGAGGAGGATTAAAACAGTAGTTAAGGAAGTAGATACGATAAAAGAGGTGTTATAAGATGACAATAAGAACTTATGGTAAGAGATCATTAATATCCAAGCTAATGGGTATGTTTAGGATACGTGAAGGTTATCAACTAATGAATATGACACCTTTATGTTTATCAATGAGGTTTAAACAATGAACTTTGCATTAACTAATAAGGTAAGGTTTGCTTGTAGGAGATCAGCCTTAACCTCTTTTTATTTTTCTTTTTTATGGTTTAGGTTATGGATTTAATAACAACTAATGTAGGTGATACAAAATGAAATATAAAGAAATATGTATAAATATGTTATCGAATTTAAATAAACGATATACACGAAACTTTGATTTATCAGTTTCTGATAATAAGAATAGGATACAAATAATGGAAAATGGAAAATTATACGGTAGGATAGTATTTACTTATTCTGAATTGTATAATTGTTTAAAGTTATTTGAAGATTTACATTTTGATTTAGTTAATGAAGGTGATAAACATGAATAAATATGGTATTAAAAATATGGATAATGGGAAAGATTATTTATTTAACACTAAAGAAAAGAGAGATAATTATTTAACAGAACAACAATTAAATAATAACTTTTGGAATACATATACTTTTTTAAATGTAGACAACAAAAGCATTTTTTTAGGTAAATAATAATATAAAACAAGGTGATACAAAATGAATGCAATAGAATTATATCAGAAGTATAAGAACATTAAACCTGAGGTTGTAGAGATAGTTCAACGTTTACAACAATTACGTAATAATGGGTTACAAGATCCAGAGATTGAACAAGTCATAAAGGATTTAGATTTACCCCTTGGCTTACATCTATACATAACAGGACATTATAGTAATCTCATGAAACTTAAATTTAATGGGGTGATTTAAAATGATTGATATAAACAATTTACAAACTAAAAACTTCCAGAAGTTTAAACAGTTAGGTTATACTGATATTTCAACTTGTTTTGAGTTAAACGAAAGGGATATCCCCCATGAAATAACCACAACAGCCACAAAAGATAAAACAGTATATTTATTTAGATATAATATTAAGAATGGAACATTAACTAAAAAGGTGCTATATTATGAATAAAGAACAAGTTAAACAATACATTAAAACAAACAAAGTACAAACTATATATGTCATGAGAGATAATTTAAATAAAGAAACTCAATATAGTTTTGTTGTTGATAGTAATAATAGTTATGCCTTTAAATGTAACTGGAGAACTTTAATAAGTTTAGAGAAAGATAACATCATACGGTTAACTGCAAAACAAAACCATGATTATTGGTTTGAATGGTTTTATGGTGTATTATAAAATGACAATACCTAAAGCAAGATGTATAAAATGTGGTTTATTTGTCACATTTAAAGGTGTTGAACCCATAGGAATATTAAAAGATGTACCTTATTATTACTGTAAACGATGTAAGAAAACGTTACATTATGGTAGTTTTGAATATTTAGATGATTACACAGAGGAATTAAGATGTTATTAAAGAAATGTAAAAATTGTTATTGGATTGATAACATAGACGGATTATGCATTAAACAAAATTATTACCCTAAAATTACGGATAACGGGTGCAGTTCATATAAAAACATGGAGGAGGATTAAAAATTACTTTAGAACAAGACCATAAAGACGAGATCATACGAGAAGAGATGCAGGAACAAAGAGAGGAATGTATGTATGTTTGGATAGAGGACAATAAAGAATCTCTTATTAATGATTTTATTGATCTTGAATCTGATAAGTTTAATGAATACTGTAAAGAGTGTTATTTTCAAGAAAACAAATAAAGGTGATAATAATGGAACAAACAAAGAGGATAGACACGTTATTAAATGATAGTGATAAGGCATTAATGAGTGATATCGAGGTTAAGTTTTGGCAACGAATGAAGTCAATAAGCACAAACAAAGGTGATAGCGAATGAAATTTAAGGAACAATTTCCAAGTTTGAATGGTCATACATGGGATATTAGTTTAGAAATTGAATGTAAAACAAAAGAAATTTTAGGACAAAGGAAAACATTAAAAGGTGATAATTCTGGTAAATTTATTAAAAGAAAAGATGTTGAAGAATTTACCAGAGATAATAAAAAAATCAAAGAAGCAATATATACGGCTGTGTTAGGTGTAGAATGTCCTAATGATCAATATTTAATAAACATGCAAGAATATATATTAAAAGAATTAGGGTTATTAGAATGAGTTGGACTGGAGCAAGTGAGACTAAGAAATCAGTTATTAAGGCGAGAGGAGAATCTTATTTCAACAAAGATAAGCCTATTAAGGCAAACAATAAAGGTGATAAAGAATGAAAACAAAGGAAATAGGTATTAAAGACATAATAGCTTTTTTTAAGAGCTATCCAAAGATGGATGAAAGCATGTTAGGTGACATGGATTGAAACTATGAATACACCCAAGAGTATTATTAAGGCTCGTGGTGATACATACTTTAAACAGGGTTTGATAACCAGGGAAGAGAAAGATATCTTGAATAAGATTAAATAGTAAATGTTAATTTAAAAGAGAACTAATTAAAGGTGATGATAATGTTTAACGATGAATACGATTTAAGGGATTGTGATCCTTCAGGACAAGGATGTAAATGTTGTGGTAGATACATGGACGATTGTGATGGTAAAGAAGATGAAGAGGAGGATTAAGATAGAATGACAATAGACGATAAAACGTTCGATCAGAGTATTAAGGATAAACGGAAACGTAGGCATATGTCTTATAATACACAATATCATACAGTGTTAGATGGTAACAATCACGTGTTCAGGTTTTTACCACGTAAACATGAACTAATAGATCAATCAGTTAACAAGGATGGTACAGTTAGTGTTAAGAAACGGAAAGTCTTGATAAGTAAGAAGGAAGCACAGGGTTTAGTTAATGTGTATAACAGGCAACATGGTACAAGGTGTAGACTGTTCCGATGTCCATTAAAGAGTCAACTAAACTATGGAGGCAAGGTGATATAAATGTGGATTGAATGTAGACGTTGTTCAAAGATATTTGAAGAGAAAGATATTATTTTAAGTTGTTTGTATGATATAGATTACTTATGTAAATCTTGTCATATTATAGAAAAATCTGATGTTGATTATAAATCATCAGATTTATTAATACTTTTAGGAGTATTCTTATTAATACTTTTAGGAGTATTCTTATTAATACTTTTTTTATTATATTTTTTAATATAAAATATAATAGGAGGATTATAAGATGATAAATAAACAAAATAACATCCAACAGAACATTGAGATAGGTCAAGCATTTAACCTGGCTAACTCGTTCGTATTAAGGCAATATGAAGATGGTACAACGATCCCCAGGGATAATGCTTTCAAATCTAAACTTAGGAACTCGGTTAAGATGTACTTGAAGCTGTTAAGGGACTTTAAAGATGAACAGAACGGGATAGATGTATCTGGTAGAGAGGTCAGTGAACGTAAAGCTAAGGCTATGGCACAGGAATGTTTTGATAGTAAGAAAACACCGAGAACAGACGCTAACAAACCAATCATAGAGGTGATTTAAAGATGAAGATTGTTGAATTTAAAGATGGTACTTATGCATTAAGAAGATATTATTTGTTTCATACTGCTTATATGTATTTAGATTTAGAATTTAATGATTGTTGGTGGGAAAGAAAAGATCAATTTTTTAATAAATGTAAAGGTACATTAGAACAAGTTAAAACTATTAAACAGAAAATGGAGGATAAAGGAGAATGAGTGATGAATTTAAGAATTATGTAGGGCATTTAATGGGAGTACAAGATAAAAGTCAAGGTACATCAGCTAAAGGTAAAGAATGGAAATCGTATGATGTATTGTTACATCATGGTGACATGACTAAACCAATACGGTTTACATGGTTTGATAATCCGAAGTTAGACATTAAATCTTTAATTGCTAACAATGTGTATCGGGTTACGTATGTTGAAGATCATTTCACAGTTAACAACGAAGCAAGGAAAAGTAAGAAAGCTGTTAAGATTAACCCAAGCACAGAAACAGAGAATATGGGGTATCAGCAATCTACTACAAGTGCATCACAGACTACGCAGACAGCACCAAATCAAGGAGTTATTCAACAACAGGTACTAACCCCCTCTGAAAATAATAATGCCTTAAATCAACCCTTTACACCACCTAACGCTATTAACCCTGTCAATGCTCCACAAAGCATTAATCAGGTACAAGGTACAGTATCACCTCCAAATATGCAAGGTACAGAAACAGTCATTAAAGAGTTCAAGGCTAGGTATATCAGGGAAGTACCTCTGGAGAAACATACTGCTGACCATTTCGTGTTAACTCTGTTAGTTGAGACAGGAGTAATTAATGTTGACAAGGTTAAACAACTAAAACAGGTGTTTAATAGCAATGACAGATGAGAAACAGTTGTTAAAGGATGCAGTGGATAAGATCTTAGGTACATACGATGATAGTACTAAGGAGAAGAAGACTATTGTGGTTGAAGAGAAACATGTTGGGGGAAGTAATAGTGATGTTAAACAACAACAAGAACATTCTTCTCCTGTATCACCTCTTAACCCAGGTTATGTTCGTGGGATAACTGAGGAAACATGGGCACAGAAATGGAGAGTGTATCCGAACGGTGACAGATGGCCTTTAGGTACACCGTTCATGTTAGGTAAGAGGAAGGATGTGTTCAAGACTAAGAAGAAAGTTAAAGCTAAGAAGAAGGTTAAAGATTCAGTCATTGAAAAGGAAGAAGTTTATTAATAAAAAATAGTAGGTGAAGTTAGTATGGGAGTAAGAGGAAGGAAAATTAGAAGAAACACTATTCAGGTAGGGAGTGAGATTAGGTTAAATAAAGGGAACATGTTTAAATGTAACCATTGTGGGTTTTTAACAGGGAAACATAGCATAGAATGTGGTGTGTGTGGGAACTATATCCAACAAGATAATACTGGTGAAGAAGAATGACAAGAGAAATTAAATTCAGAGCACAAAGAGAAGATACTAAAGAATGGGTTTATGGTTATTTAGTAAGATATTATAATAAATTTTATATTTGTACTGATGAAAGAAGAGAAGTTGAACCAGGAGAATTTAGTTTTCAAAGAATAGATGTAATCTCAGAAACAATTGGAGAATACACAGGACTTAAAGATAAAAACAACAAAGAAATTTATGAAGGAGATATTACTTTATTACATTTTGAAGAAGAAGATGAAATAAAACCAATACCTATGATAGTTAAATTTGGTAAATTTAATACTGGAGGAGGAACAAATAGTGAACAAGTTTATGGTTGGTATATATTTGATAAAGAAGTAGTTTATTCATTAGATAATGAAATTGATATATATGAAGTTATAGGGGATATATATAAGAATCCAGAGTTGATAAAAGGATGACAGCAATATTAAAGCCAGAAATAGCAAGGTATCATATGGATGTATTAAATAATCATAACACTACCATGTTTAACTCACTCATCCAACCTCATCATGTAACATCAGGTAACCTGAAAGAGATTGAGTTTGACGGGTTTGATAGTTTAAGGGGTTACTTCGCTCAGAAAGATAAAGAGAAATGGTGGATTAAGGAAGAAGATTATGGTCTGTTACCTATCCGAGTTAAAGAGTATGAAGAGTTAAAACATAAAGAGGACGTAGTATTTAACCCGACCAGTGTAAGTTCGTTCAAGATTGAACCTGAGCAACGGTTAGAGGTACGACAGATGATAGATGATTTCGTCCCGTTCAAGAATACACACCCTGACCAATGGTTCATCATGAAACTGGTAGCATTGGTAAGTTACACAGGAAGAACGTTCATCTGTGTTGCGACTGAACCAGGGTTTGGGAAGAGTGGGATATACAGAGTATTGAACGCTATCACGAGTAAAACGCCTGTCTTTAAACCGAGAAGTATCCCTGGTGTCTTGAATAAGATAACATCAACAGGGGTTATAGTGTTTGACGAGGCACATAAATCTAAGAAAGAAGTTAAAGAAATCATGGAAGAGTTTACACTTTGTTTAGGCGACGGGTCACCTGAATACATTAACGGTGCCATGAAAAGTCATCGGACTCAGAACAATTATGATTGTATCTTACAATCTATCACATATTTATATAATAATATTAATTGTTATAAGAATCCTGAGAAAGATTATTTCGAGATGATATTCAGTAACAATAAAGCGATAGATGATAGATTATTGAAGCTTAAGTTGGATGGTAAATTAACGCAATCATTCACACGGGATTTCGATATTGAATCTGTTGCAATAGAAAATAAGATGTATTACATAGATTTCATGAAAACCTTGTTATGGTTACAGGAATATAAACAGACTGGTGACTACGAACTGAGGTACATGAATCGTAGTATCTTGAAACTTGATAACAGGAAACAGGCAGTATATAATGAGATACTATGGTTACTGGATATGTATTGTGTAGATCAGAAAGAGTTTGATAAGTATGTGGGATTGATTGACCAGGCAGTGATAAGTTATAAGGAGATGGTTTCGGTATTCAATGAGACTGACCATGAACCAGTTGAGGAGGAGGAAATAAAATGAAAGAAAAAGATAGATTAAAAATTAAATTAGATGAAAAGTATTTTATTACTGGAGATAGTGAACAATGGATGTTAGCATATAAAGGAAAAAATGATAAAATTGATTATGATGGTTATTTTGCAACATTAGAACAGTTAATAAAATATTACGCAGAGAGCAGTCTAAGGCGAAGTAATGTAAAATCCATAACAGAACTCATTAAATTCCAGAAGTCTTTAATGGCGAGCTTAAACCATGCCCTTACACCACTTAAATTCAAAGTTATTGGTGTTGAAGTTGATTGATTGGATAGTGTGGGGTTGGATGGCTCTGGAAGGAGATGAGATTGAACAGGATGAGGATGAAAGTTGGTTATAAACAATCATCAAATGATTAATTTAGTTGATACATACTAAGATACAAAATAGTATATCAAGACAAAAGAAAACAAAGAAGAGGTAATTGAATATGGATGATAAAAGAAAAATAGAAATTATGGATACATTAATTAAAATGCGAGAAATCGCACCAAAAGATTATACTGTTGGTTATCAAATATATCCAAGTGGAGTTGCAAGTTTTTATGCAAGAAGTAAAAAAAGAAGTGAAAATTAACTGAGGGAGAAAATGGAACATATAAAATATTGGCAACTCGCACAAAGACAGAGTCTTCCTTTACAGGCTAAAATTAATATGTCATTAAGGAGAATAACAACTTTTTATGAGAAGTTAAATGGACAAGTATATGTAGCAATAGATGGAAAAGATTCTAATGTTTTATTACATTTGGTTAGAAGTATCTATCCTGATGTGAAAGCTATGCATGTTCTGACAGGTGTAGGTTTCCCAGAGAACACAGAACAACTCAAAAGAATAGATAATATTGAATTTGTAAAACCAAAAACAACATTTTTTAAGTTATTAAAAGATGGTTTTATTCCATTTCCTACAAAACAACAAGCTCACTTCATACATCAAGTACAAAGGGGGAAGTCAAAAAAACTTATTAAGCGTTTGATGACTGGATATATGGAAGATGGTACTAAAACTCAATTTTGCATATCTAAAAAATGGCAATGGCTTGTAGATTCAAAATTTAAATGTTCAGATAAATGTTGTAATGAATTGAAAAAAAAACCATTTAAAAAATTTGAGAAAGAAACAGGATTAAAACCATTTATAGGCACAATGGTTGAAGAATCTAATCAGAGGAAATTTAAATATCTCAAGGAAGGATGTAATGTTTTTGAAGGCTCATTTATTAGATCAACACCTTTATCTTTTTGGACTGAACAAGATATTTTGCAATATACTTTAAAATATAAATTAGATTTGAGTAAAGCTTATGGAGAAATTATTCCTTCTATGGGATTTGAAGAATTACATAGAGCAAGAAAATTAGAAACAACAGGTTATAAAAGAACTGGTTGTGTTGGATGTCCGTTTGGCGTACATTTAGAAAAAGGGATGAATAGATTTCAAATTATGCATTCGACTCACCCAAAGTTATACGATTTATATATCAATAAAACTATAATCGGTGAATTATTAAGGGAATGTAAGATCAATGTATATAACGAGTAAAAAAGAAGTGGTTATTTAAAATGACTGAAAAGAAAGGACATATATTTGCTAAAGATCCAAGAGGATTGTTAAAATATATTCCAATAATCCAGTACATATTATGTTTTATAGTTATATATTTAGTGGTAATAATAATAAGGTGGTGGTTAATATGAAACAAAGAATAATGATTAAAAATATTGAACAGTTAAGTAAATATAATCAAAATATACTTAGATTATTTTTAAGAAAATTGAATTTATCTTTTGAAGATGAGTTTATGACTAATACTGGAGAATATGTTAAATCGTATGATCCCAGGTTTAGAAAATGATCTGTGGTTATTGTAAAAAACGAATGAAAGAGAATAAGTTTAGTCATTATTGTGATAATGGTGAATGTGGTTATCTTAGTTCAATAGATAATTTCACTGCATCATCATACACAATATATAAAGATCTAAAATGACTATATGGGATTTAGTTATTCAATATAATAAAGTGGGTTTTTTAATATTTGTTATATCATACACAATTCAAGTAATCTTGATAGATTATTTTCATTACAAAGCAAGTTTAATTTTGTTGATTGTATCAAGCATATTATATGTTTTAAGATTTATATTATTATATTGGAACGATGTTAAAAAGTATATTAAGGAAAAATTAAAATGAAAGATAAACAAGCATATTTACAGTATATCTGTAACAAGTACGATAGCACTATTAAGGTGGCTAAATCGTTCAAGAATAAGGTAGGAGATCATATCTGGACACGACATAGTAAAGTGATAGACTTATGGTCAACTGAGGATGGCCTATGGTTACTTAAACATGTTAACCATAGATCAATAATGAAATGTGAACTGATATTTGACATTGAATATGAGTTTGCAGATACAATATTCCCTCCTAACCATTATTATGGGTTTAAACTGGATCAGATATATACTGCTCTGGATAAGACTGGATTACCATATAAGTCATACAGTACAGGATCCAGAGGGTACCATGTGCATGTGTTTATACGGAAACTGGCTTATTTAAGGAGACGAACCAGGGAACAGTTAAGGGAGACTGTTATTGATGAGTTCGGGTGTGATATGCAGAAGTATAATGATAAATGTATGATAGCTTTAGAAGATGCACCACATTGGAAAACAGGTAACCTTAAGACATTAATACGAGAGAGGTAATTTAAATGAATGACTTGTATAAGGATAAGATGAAGAATAAACCGTTAGATGAATGGCTTTTGGATGATGATGAAGAGGAGAAGGAAGAAGATGGGAAATAAGCATAGAAGTAAATCAATCTGGCCCACAGTGGATAAGATTAAGATATTAAGGGATTGTATCATGTGTAGGCAACGGTTCCAAGCTAAGACTATCGCTAAGAAGATTTGTCCTAAGTGTGACTTTAACGATGATAGTGAACAATGACTGTGATGGGTGTGTGTATTATTGGGATAGCTATTGTCATAAAGGTGATGATGGTTATTGTAAGATAAGAGGAGGAGTATGAACTATGATATGGGAAGGAGTTATTAAAGACATAGACAAGTATACTGGGTTCGTTTATATCATAACAAACATATCTAATCAGAGATATTACATTGGTCAGAAGAAGTTTTGGAAGATTGAGAAAAAGAAACCATTGAAAGGTAAGAAAAGAAGAAGATGGGTTAAGAAGGAATCTGACTGGCAGACGTATTATGGTTCTTGTGAAGAGTTAACTAATGATGTTAAATTGTTCGGTGATTGGAACTTTTCCAGAGAAATAGTTAGATTATGTAAAACTAAGTCTGAGATGAATTATTATGAGGCTAAGTTACAGTTTGAGATGGATGTATTGTTTGATGATAGGTCGTATAACAGATTAATTAATTGTAAGATTAACGCAAGAACATTGAGGTGATAGATAATGGCAAATGAAAAGAAGTTAGGATTTTGGAAGAAAGCAGTAAAAGAAAAACGACCATACACAGTTAAAGAATTAAATCAAATGTATGATCCAGATGATGATAACAGTGGTAGATATAAATTAACGCCAGGAGTTATATTTTCTAGTAAATGGTATAAGATATTATATGTTGTAGATATGATAATATATCCTTACGATATATGTCCACATTGTAAAAGCAAGAATACATACCATAAACGAATACGAATGGCAGATAATGTTTGGAGATATGAAAGAATTAAACATTATGGTACTTTAATGTTTTTGAAATGGGACTTTTGTTTAAGTTGTCAACGTGAGATATTGTTTGATGGATTCATATATAAGAGATTATCATTGTTTCAAATAATATTATTAACTTTTAAAAAATATAAACTTTTAAAAGAATCATTAGGAATATATAATGAATTGAGGTGATAGATATTGCTACTAAGAAAGGATGTTACAATGATAAAGTGTCAAAGGCATACAAGACAAGAGGTATTGAGAAGGCAGTACCATTCGATATCACTAAAGAGAAATCATTCAAACGGAGGCCGAAGAGGTTATACCTTAAACAGTTAGGGGTTAAAGTGTTCAAGATTATTAAGAAACATGAACAACAAACAGTCAACAACAATTACTCCTTTGCCAGTAAACAGTACGTTAAAGGTGTTAATGGTTGGGAGATGAAGAAGATGAAGTATAAGTTAATTCCGTTCACGATCGAGATACAATATTGGTACCTGAGGAATTATGCTGGTGAATTGGCTGACACAACAATCTCTGAGACGGTATGGTACAACTTGATACGGTTAAGGGATAAAATCATGAAACATAAGTATGAGGTTGGACATAATATCATCTATTGGAAGAAATCGTTCAGTATGGTCTGGATAGCTTTCCTGACTGATAAACGGTTAGAACAACTGTTACCGATATTGTATGAGTTTGACCATCGTGATGATTTCAAATGTAATAACCTGAAGAGGGTTATACCTTGGTATGGGAATAAGGCAGTGTTCAGTTTGAAAGACTTTAAACAATTTTACGGAGGTAATTAAGGTGGAAAACTTTATAAATAAGTTCGCACATATTATATTTTGAAGATGTTAGAGATAAAAAAGCATTATGGTTTATTTTCAATAAACTCATACAATTGGGCTATAGTTCTTAGAATCTTTAGCATCTTCAACCAATTGTATGAGGTTGATATATATGAACATAATAGATAAAATGATAGAAAAAACACCAGACATCTTTTACGATAAATGGATTAAAGATAAAAAAAAGAATAAGTTAGTAGAATTATATTTGTTTAATTTTACTAATCCAGACTTTGAAATAAGAGGTAAAGGAAAATATTATGTGTTTAAAGGTTATTTCATTGATGATAATTATCTTGAGATTATACCTAAAGAAATAGTAAACTTTTGGTTTGGTGTAAAATCATTTGAGAATGAGATAGTTAAACGTGTAGTTTCCAGAGAACTTGATAAAGAAAAAAAATATGATTTACAATTCAAGTTTACAAGAATAAGTGATAAAGAGATGTACATTAAAGATGCTACTATAAAATACACTATATTATGAGATTATATAATATTATATTATATTGTTGATGATATACTATAATGATAGTATAATAGTAGTAAAAACATAGGAGGAATTAATATGGTAAAGAAGAATAGATATATTATTACTATGAAATGTTTAGATTTACAAGAAGGAAGAAACATGAAAAAATTTCTAAATTATATGCAATTATTACAAAATTTATGCAAATTTTGTGGAGAAAATGATTTAAAAATGACCTCTCATGACATTAAAGATGTTACTAAGAAATGCTATAAAAAAATGGGTGTGATGGAAGATGAGTAATTGGTTAAGAGACAGATACATTATATGGTTAGATAAGCAGATAACTAAGACTGAAGAATCAATAGTACGATTAAGGAAACTGTTGAAGGTGTATAAGAGATCGTTACAGAAACAGTGGGATAACATTGATATTGGTGATAGGTTTAGACTTGGGACAGAGATGGGGTATATACCACCAGAAAGTAATGACAGCAAAACTAATAATTTGAAAAACTGGAAAAAAATCATGAGGGGTAAAGGTGTTTAGTAAGAAAGAAGTAATTAAGGATCACATTGAAGTTACTTGGAAAGAAGATATTGGTGGTTGGATAATCAGTTGTAGTTTTAAGAATATAGATAAAGCTATGAAATTGGTAGCTTGGAGAAGTAATAAATAAATAAGCATAGACAGGTTTGGAGATTTGTTTGATTTTAGTTATCACCTCTCCTTTGGTTAACCGCTTTTCCAAAGGTTTTACGACAATCAAATATCACCTTTGTTTCTTTCAAACCTGGTGCAATACAAACAAACAATTAAATGGAGGAATGAAAATGGGTAAAGGATTAAGACAGTTTATGAGAGCAATGATGTATTTAGTTGGTGGATTATTAACGGTCACAATAATCGGTGGCGTAGTAGGTATACCAATAATCGGTCTGACTATGATAAGTGAACAGTTAGAAGAATTGATTGATAAAAGATGAAAGAAGAAAACATATGTCCACATTGTAAGATGGATAAAAGGATACGTAATCCTTCTGGATATTGTGACCATTTATATTATCCAGACTATTGTGAAATATGTCAAAAATTAAGAAAAAAATTGTAGGCCTACGAGGGTAATGATAGACCTACAAATAATATATTGGGGTTGTCTCTAAATGGAGTGGTCATAGAATTGATAGAGACTATGAATCTATTTATTCTTAATGTAGTTTTCAAAGGCTTTGATTAACGGTGCTAATGCTAAGTAGTATGGATTATCTGCGTACACTGCAGCAACACCAGCCACTATAACTATCACACTATTAATTAAAAACTTCTTCAAAGTTATTTTATAATCGTATTTTGCCATTCTTTTATACCTCCATCTTGTTTAATGATTGTGAAAACATTCCATACATAACTGATTCTTGGTAACTTTCCATGCACAGTTCCATATATATCTTTTCTTCTTTGGGTAGTTCCCTGGTGAAATCTATCATATAATAATTCTTTCCTTGTGTGTCTTGAATCGTGTATACTAAAGCTTTAGTTTCTATAATAGTCTGACCGATGTTTGGAAACATATCTTTAAACGCGTTAAATACTAAACCCATATTTTGACGGATAACGTGGTCAATGGTTTCTTTTTCTTGCATATTTATCAGCCTCTTGTTGTTGATACTTGTTTAAAATCTTTCTAATGTAATGATTCACATGAAATTGTAGATGATGTTCCAGGTCCATTGTTTTAATACGTTTAACAACGTCACCTAAGTTCTTGTTATGCATTACTTTATTCAGTCTATGATAATGAACTTCAGACTTTTCAACTATGTCAGCTATCAAGTCCAATGGATGAACATATTCACAGATAAGTTCCGTATGACATTTATTCTGACCGTATTCAATCGTTTTATATATCAATCTCATCAACTCTAAGTTATATCTATGTGTTCTTATGTGTGCCATATTCAAGCCTTGTGTAGTTTACATTTCTTACTATTTCTAAGTTTCTTACATATCACTTCTAAGTCTAATATGTCATCATGGTTCCAATACCATAAATACTTTCTCCAGTATTCTTTATCGTTCTGGTTCATTTTAACATCATTTAGTTAATATATAACTAATAAGTGTAAGCATGTCGAAGATCATTACCCCAGACAAGAATCTTATGATAACGACCTTTTAATGGGATAGCTCTTAACGCAGACACATCACGGTCAAGTTGTTCATACCCTTTAGCTCTGTATGTTGATTTATATTCAATAACATTAATATTATTATATTTATCAATCATTATTATATCAGGACATGCTACGATATTATTCTTATAAAGAAGAGTAGCTTCTTTTATTACCATGACTAAATCTTTAGAATTTATTCCGATAGCTTTCGGATTACGGATTATCTTTAATACCCTTTTATCATGTACACGTTCTTTCAGGTTCATCATACACCACCACATAAAGTGTTTAATCACTAAATATCTTGAAAGCTAACGAAATAATAATTGCAACTAATGCACTGACTGAAGTCCAAACCCATTTTAAAGCTTTAACTCCACCTTTATGTTGTTGCCATTCATTAATTAAACCTTCTTTACCGTTACCGTTCAATGATTTATCAAGTCGTTTCAGTATCGTATGCATCTCTGCAATCTCTGTCTCTTTATTACATTTATGTTCCATTTTATATCACTATTAAATAAGGTTTATATCCTTTCTTAGTACGAAATATCTGATTAGTTTGTGGTTCCAAGTAATTGAATCTACCTGTATGATCTAAGAAACAGTTCAAGGCATGGTTCCCTTTCTCTGTATGTGTGAACACTATCCCGAAAGCATAGTTACCATAGAACCTACTCATTCTACCTTTCAATACGAAGGCATAATCATCACAGTCACGTTTCTCTGCTATAAACTTCTTAACTCTGTGTAAGTTTAGAATGTTTGCAACTTTAATCATGTCATCTTTATAGATAAGGTATGGTGTATCATCTGTTACATAGATCATTGCATCAGGGAACTGTTTACAAAGGTTACTACGAATATCAACAAGATTCATGTGACAATCGTCACGCATAGAATAAACATTCTCAAAATTAGTAAAAAAATTCTTGAACCATTGAACAAGTTTATTCATTCCCATTTTCTTTGTACCTACATTTATTATGTGTTAACTATTTTATAAAGTTATTTGTTTTTTGGGATAAACCATCAAGAGATTTTGTATAATAGTGACAAACTTTGTATACGTGTGTCAGCATTATCAAACACAACTTTAACTTTAAGTTTAGTGCCTGTGGCTGTCGTTACACTGATCTTACCTTTGTTAGTTAACTCTTGATAATCTGTGCCAGCGTTACCACTTACAGATACTACTGCACCGTCTAACACTTCACCGTTCACTTTCAAGTATGCATCAGTAAGGTCACTGGTAAGGTCACGTGTATCACTTATCCATGTACCACTGGCCCCAGTAGGTTTCAGTACTCCACCAGTTATCTCAGTGTTAGTATGTGTGCCTGAGTCAGTGTCAAACGGAAAGTTATAACTGTACCTCATCTCTTCAGGGTTAAAACTTACAGTCTTTTGTTGGTTCTGGATATTAATATTCTGGGCTATGATATGACTGAACTTTCTCGGTTCTTTATTAACTTTAACTGTGGTATAGAACCCACGATTAAAGTTGACAGATTGTTTGAAGCTTAAGATCTGATACAAAGCAGGTGGTAAGTTATTCTCAGGTGAACTAAGTCTAATCTTTTCTCCTGGTTGAATGGTGGCTAACATTACACCTTTCACGTCACCTACTTGTGGTGGATCTTTCTTGTTAGATAATTCATAGTCAGCACGTTCCTGAGCCTGTGTCTCTGATACTACACTATCATCACGTATTACTTCTTCCCTTAATCCATTATCATCTTGTGACGTGGCATCTTCTGCTGTAGCTAACACTTGTGTACCGTCTTGTTCAGCACCATACACTATTATCCGATTCTTTACAAAGGTAAGGTCATTAGCAAACTCACCCACTTCCATCAAATTATAATCATGCACTATAGCTTCACCTGTGTTAGACACACTACCACTTTTAAAGAAATGAAAATCTAATGCAGAGTCAACATATATATCAAACCCTGCTGACGTTGTTAACTCTTTCACACATTCCCAGAACGGTTTCTGGTTCCATTTCGTTGTAATGGATACTGTGCTAGCTGCCACATTAGTATAAGTAAACCCTGTCCCGTATGTGTCAAGGATATCTTTCAATATCACACTACATTCAATGTTATCATAATCTTGGGTAACAGTTATTTCCATCAGTCTAAGGGATTCACTTCTTCCTGAACATATAATTTTATTATCACGATAAAGTGGTTTTTCTATTCTACCTCTGAATCGTAACGTGGTAGATGTTGCAGCATAATCATTATAAAACTTTACCACTTCAAACCCTGTCCATGCTTTAGTATATGTCTCGTTCGGGTTCCAAATCTCAAACTTAAACTGTCCTATGGTATCCGTCACACCATCTTCATACTCAAACAAGTGACAGATTTCAGTTATATCGTCAATGGTTCCGTTGCTACGTGTTACAGTAATCTTATAATTAGAAGTGTAGATTGGTGGCACCCATACTCTGGGCCTTATTCGTCCTATGTTTGCTACAGCAATTTTAACCAAACCTCTTTTTTAAATCTGTTATAAGTCATTTTAACTCGTACTCTCACTACATACACAACCATCACAACAAGCTCTAAAGTACCAGTCAGGTTGCCAGAGGTTCCATGATGTAAAGTTACAACCGTAATCGAACCACATCCAAAGACCGACTGTCTCCAGGTAATCCACATCAAGCTTCAGGTCTTGCCATATACTTGAACCTAACAAGTTACTTGGGTTAGTTGTAGTGTTAGAGTATGACGTGTTAACGCAACTGTATGTTTCATTAGATAACATGGTAAAGTTAAACGTCTTCCCACCGTATGCCAAAGAAGTGAAATTTAGTATTGGATAATTTGTGTTCTGACCATACGGTTGAACGTTAGCTGTTGTTGGTGTATCAGGGATAACTTCAAGATAATCTATATATGGTGGTAAAGTATAGTTCCATCTACTATGATAATATGTAAGGTTCAATGTTTTGTTAGTGGTGTATGCAGTGTTATGTGCTTTCACTTGATACGTCTTATTCCCACCTTTATATTCAAAGTTTAAATCATCAATCTGTATTGTACCGTTGCTACTACTTTCAAACTTAATAGGTATAGTACCAAAACCGTTTAATGTTGTAATATATGTTGATAATACTGTGTTATCTATTGTTATTGGATTAACGTCATAATCATATGTAACATGTAAATCTTTCAGTTCCAGTATTCCTATCCCATCACTGAATAATGTTATTGGTATACTACAGAATCCATCATCATCAAACGTACAACCACTGATATAGTTATTCATTTTACCAGTGAAATCGTTTGACTGGTTATCTGATTCACTGAACTCACCAGTAAAGTTCCAATCTCTTGTACCGTTTATTGTACCCACTTCCATCCACGGACTTTGTGGATAACTTATCCAGTTAACAGTTTCTTCATACACTTTCGCACTTGATGTTGAACCATTATATCTATTCTCTCTGATATTAATCCAATCACTACCATTGTTACATGACCATGTTACATTAGTAAATTCATTACCTGTAATATATAAATTTCTCCATTGTATTATATAAGAAAATGGTACATCACCATAGACTGCTATTGAAAAATTCTCAGGTGGAGTTTCACAAGACTCTCCAGATATTGTTGCATCGAATATATCTTGATTTCTTGTATACCATGTATCTCTTTCTTGTATATCATATTCTATACATCTAGATTGTGCAGTAACACTATTTGTAGCCCATCTATATGGTGCAGTAAAACCTGTCCCTGTACTTAAACATGACCATGCAAAACACATAAAAGAACCCTTAACTGTGCCTGGTGGATATCTCATTTGAATAGATACACTTACATCATCATATGATGTTAAATTTATTGATTTTGTTATGTACGAATAATATTCGTCACCAACATACTGAAGGTTTTCTGCACGAATCTGATTTGTTGCCCAATAAGCCCTTCCACGTAAAGTCCAATTATTTTCATGACTTTCAGCACTATTTAAATCTGTATAAATCTCAGAACTGAATGATTCCATGTTAACTTTAACTTGTAAATCTGTTTGTGCTAAACATGTTCCAGGTATTGTAAGATTAACTCTATCATCAAAATCTTTTACTTCCCATGTTGATTGATTTAAATATCCTGTTGGTTTAGTATAATTAAAATATATGTTTGCTGTTCCACCACTCTCAGTTGTAGTATATGTAGTCCAACTACCATCGTAAGCATTAATTGCCGCACTATCAAATGTACCACTTGTACTAACAAGATTATATTCTTTAGCTGTTGTATAATTATACCCTGACACATTAAGTAATGCTGATGTTACCGTTGTCCCATCTAACACTTTAATGTTGGTTGCTTCAGTTGTGCTTGATGATGTGAACGTGGTATTATCACTGGTATCTTCATTATTAAATTTCGATAAGGATGCAGCAAATATATCACCAAGATTATTACTTAAAGTATCATTGATATATATTTTAACATCTGAAGTATATGAACCACCACTAATAAAACCAGTTATATCAAACAACAAAAAATCTATTTCATCATACTGATGAACATTAATATAGACTGTCTGGTTAGCTAGAGCACCAGTCGTATATGTAACATTCTTAGCGGTGGTTGAATCATTGAACGTTGTTCTACGGAACGAATCAATCTCTAAACTAAACGATGTTGATGTTGTACCACACGAATAGTTTACACCGTAACTTGAATGGTTAACGTCAATACATACAGTGGCACCACCGTTAATAGATGTATTAACTGTGACAGGTGTTGCCAGTTCTATATCCAAATCAGTTAAACTACCGTTCACTGTAAGGTTAATAGCACCACCAGAAGGTGTAACTGCACAAGGTAACGCACCGACATAACTACCTGTTGATGACATTAAACATGCTGTACTACCTGCTTTCGGTTGATAGTTAGCTATAGCTTTATCAGTGAACTCTGGATCTGCATAATCTCCGTTACCATCTTTCCCTGAATCACTTTGATAGTTACTGAATGCTACTTTCGTTGATCCGTTCCATCGACCGAAGTTAGTAGCCTTAGCCCAGTAAAGGTTATTATCTATATTCATTTCATCTGTATGCCAGTCAGCATCACTACTGAAATCTATCAAATATAACGTAGTATTATCAAATATATTATTAGTCATGTTAAACCCTGTGGTGGCTGATGGTGTGCCTGATGCACGTATACCTCTTCCATCGTTACCGAATGTGTCTGCCCATCCAAGGCCTGCATCAACGAACGTGTTATGGTCAATGGTAAGGTCTGCAGTGGTGGATGTACTGAACGAGTTAAAGTATTCGAAAGGGTATGCTGATAATGCACCGATGTTATTACGATATGTTACATTCCTTAATGTATGCTGTCCTCCAGTGTTCCATAATTGACTGGTATACGCAGCATCATATACTTGCGTTATGTTACAGTTCTGGACTAAGATATCGTTCTGTTCCAACCCAAACTGTACTCCGTTACCATACCTTACCGTTGTTGCTTGGTATGCACCACCAATGAAAGCCATATCTATCCCATCGAGAGTAATATCAGTTGATCCTGAGTCACCGAACCCATGTTGTCCACCATATTTAAAACTTAAATTATAAAAGTTCCAATGGTTAAGGTTAGATATCTCTATGAAATTATCTTCCTGGGCAATCCTACAATTATATACTGTAGTAAGGTCTGTTGAACTATGTGTTAAAGTTTTATCATCCCCTGTACCATTATAAAAAAACTCACCATTAATAGTTACTGCACCTGCTGTTGATTCTTTATTACCTATGACTAAAGCATCCGTACAATATATATGACCAACGTCAAGAGAAGATGTAACTGTTGTAAGATATTCATCCGCTACACTTGTCGCAGTAAAGTTTGTAGTAGGTCCACCAATGAATAACGGTTTATCTCCTGACCCGTATGCAGCAAACGTTTTCCTGTTCCCTGCTGTAGCATCTGATAAACTGAATGCTTGATTAGAACCCATGACCCAGCTACTACCTCTGGCCCAGTATGCAGTATCACCTGATGTCCAGGTTGTTAAGTTATCGAACCGTGCTGGTGTATCACATGGTTTAGTTAGTATGTTACACAGTTCCAGGTCACTACCTGTGTTACTGAAATAGAAGTTCCCTGTGTCTTGCGGTCTGATAGTATTCTCATAATCTGTATACATTGCAGCTAAGTCAACTGCTGAACTGTTCCAGAAACTTATCTCGTCAATGTCACCTTCAAGGTAGTTAGATGATGGTGGTTGTCTACCCACTGTTAACTCTGTGGTAGGTGTAGCTAAGGCACCACTCACTGCTGTACACTGTTCACCTGTACCGTTGATATAAGCACATATATGTGTCACGTTATATACACAACTATACATTTCATAGTCACCACTGATAGCTATGGCTGAGGTACTGAACGCTGTAGCTGATGCATTATATACTCTACATATAAAAGTGTCACCACTATCTATTCTCATTCTAAACATACTAGCTTCTTCCATGATATTCTTAAAATTATTATTATCAGGGTCAACCCAAGCATTAACAGTGAAATGGTTAAAGTTTGCCAGGCTTAGTGTGGTATAATTGAACGCATCATTATTCCCATCCAAGTAAAAACTGTCACCGATGTATCCATTAGCACCTTTAGCACCGAACTGTACATCAATAGGATAACTGCCCCAATCATCTCTTGTACCAGTCTCGAACGAATTATATGATACTAAGTTAGTTGTACCTTCACCTGGTGGATCGAACAGTCTAACATAATATGTTTCGTTGGATGTTGTTGGTCTATACTTAATAATGATTTTATCCGAGGCAACCTTCTGTTGGAACACTTTAGCATAATAATATCCAGGCCTCCATTCAATACTCATATGATTCCCAAACTTGAATAAACTTGTAATGGTTTTAGTTACACCCATATATAATATGTCACGTATCTCGTAATGTACAATCTTCCCTTCACAGTTAATACAATTAAACTCATTATCTATTGGGAACTGTGTTATATCTTTAGAATCTATACTGAATGTGTATGTTTGAATGGTGGTTATATTATCTTTCCATGTTGAAGTACGTTGAGCATATACATACTTAGCAGTGTTCCAGTATATGACGTCACGTGACTTAGCTCGCATCTTCTTAGTACCATCATACAAGTTAACGTATTCAGTCGCAGCCAAGTCCCAACTACCTCTGTTATCAACAAAATACTGTGTTCTGGTATTCTCAATCAGGATCTTAGCTTTATCATCAAACACAAAATATAATGATGTGCTAAGTATTACAAGCATTAAGAATACACCATAATACTTTTTCTCTACCATTATAAATCCACTCCTTCCACTGCAGTAAACATCACATTATATGATGATATTGGTGAATTATCGTTTGAGTTCCAATCAGCTTCACATTTTTCAATATTAACTGTATATGTTACACCAGCCCACACCATAGTAACAACACCACCAGCAAAGAATATTTTTTTAAGGTCTTCCTTCTTATCATATGCTGCAGAGTTAGTATCTCCTGAACCGTTAGCTGTTGACACCTTCCCTCTTACGGTTAACCGTTTCTCAGCTTTCATTAAGAGGTCAACTATCTTTGACGCGTTAGATCCTGTGTTAATGTCTTGTTTAGATGTAGCAACAGGGTATGTTATAAGTGTAAGAAGTTTAGTCCAATTCTCTTTCACACCAAACGTACCTATTGTAACCTGTATACTTTCTTTGGTTAATGTTATATTATCAGGGTATCCTGCAGTCATCTTTAATCATCCTCATTAATTAGTTACATTTGTTGGTGCATATTTATTTATTTCATTTGTTAATTCATTCAATGAATCATCAACTATTTTTTTTATTCCACCTTCATCTATTGCATTAATGTTATACGTTGGTGCAATAGTTATTTCTGCTGAAGATTGTCTTTGATCTTCAGGTAAATCTCCAAACCCAGGACCTTCAAAGTTTGGTGTATCAACAGCAAAATTTCTAACAGTATTAGCATATCCTAATACTGCTCTTCCAACTCCACCTTGGCCAGGTGTACCAAGTAATGATGTACCAATTAAATATAATAAATTTGCAACTTGATTTTTTGTTTTCATTAACCATCCGCTAGTCATTTCATCTAACTTTTGAAATAACCATTCACCTGCACTAAATATTAAATTAAATACTCCTTTAAATACTCTTAATATACCTATAGTTACAATACTTATTGAACTAAGTAACACTTTACCGAACCCTGCCCAATATTGTACAAACCCATCCCAGATAAGTTCTAATCCTTCAATTAAAGTTTCAAAATCTCCAGTGAACAACGATGTAATAACTTTCAATACACCTTTAACAACTTTCTTTATTCCATTAAACATATCTTCAAGACCACTGAACCAAACCTTCATCCAGTCTTTTATATTAAGGAAATTCTCTTGCCATGCGAACCATATTCCTGCTGCCACAAGTAATACTACAGCTAATATTGCAAAAAAACTCGCAGTTAATATTCCACCAATTAATCCACCAACCAACATCATAGCTTCAAAACCAATAATTAATCCCACTATACCTAAAGCTAACTGACCAACCACCATAAGTATTATACCCAATACAAGTCCTACTAAAGCTAATGCACCAATAGCAAGTTTAGTATTATCAGATAAGTTCATGAAAAAATTTACAAAGTCTATAAATAATGGCATAAGTTTTTCCATGATAGGTAAGAATAAAACTAATAACATTGTTGACCATAACTCCATCATACCAAACACTTTAGCTGCTGGTTTAAATAGACCACCGAATACTCTAGTTAACATCATACCGAAGAACATTACACCTAAGAAACTCATCGTCATATTTTTCATTGCCACTGTTCCTTGATGTAACCTACTTCTGAATGTATGTAATGAACTTGAACCATCATCTAATCTTTTTTTAAAGTTTGCAGAAAACTGTGCCATTTGTCTTTGTTTATCTATGAACCCTTCTGCTGCTTGTTCTGCTGTTAACGATGGTTGCACTACACTATTAGCTAACTGGTTTTGAATCTTTTTACCGATAGGTTTTAAATCTGATTGAAATTTTTCATATCTTTTAGAATATCCATCCATAGATTGTTCAAAGCTTACTCTATTATTTCTCACTTGTTCTGTAAGTTTTTTAAACTGTTTACCAACCGTGGCTGCACCTGTTAAAGCTATTCTAAACACTATTTCTTCAGCAGATTTATTAATAACCATTATCGTTTCCTCTTAGCTTTATCCATTTCTTTCTTCTCACGTTCTTTCTCTTTCTTGATACAATTTAACAAGTTCCATATTTGAGGTAAGGTTAGTTCCTCAAACTCTTTAATCGGTATCCAACCATACTCTTTCATAAATATATGATGAACATCAACCAATGCGTCAGGGTTGTCAATCTTTAATCCACCATCATCCTTATGAATCTTACTTTGGATCTTGTTGATGAAGTTCATCTTGTTGACCTTTAATCTTATCCATTAACATCTGTTTCTTCTTTGATTCAACATTTGTAACTGGTGGTGAATATAGATTAATCACAACAGGTAACAGTTCCATAAGATGTTGCATAGCAAACACTTTCATCTTTGCTTCATCTTCATTAGGGTATGATACTGTTAATGTTTCTTCAATGAGTAACCGTACACTGTCTGAAGTTGTATCGTCAAAGTTATCAAACATTTTCATAGCATTATCATCACCAGTTTTCATATCTTTAAAGGCTTTCATTAAATTGAAATAATGTTTTGCAACTTTATCTGTGCCTGCTGCTTTCAAAATCCATTCTTCATTATCTATGGTGATTGATTCTCCTTTGTTTATGTGTTTATCATATCTGCTCATTCTATTCATCTCCTTGTTTTAGTTCTATTCATTTCTTAAAGGTTCTACCACTTGCCATCCTACGCACTTCAGCAGGCTGTTCCTTAGGCTTTTCTTCAGGTGTAGTCATAGACACTAACATCTGTTTAATGTCTGTTAAATCGCTAAGGATACACTCAGAAAGCATCCCTCTATAGAACACTATCAATTCCCTGAGTAACATCCCATAATCTCCAGCATACTCTTCCTTGGCATACTCTTTAAACCATGTTAAATGGTTCTTAGGGACACGTCTTATGACTAAATCTGATGTGTCTTTCCGTATCAATTCCTTTATCTTCTGTTCATGTTCTAACATTCTCTTCAACTCCTTGTACTAAAAAAAATAAAAATTAACTTGTAAACGCTGTTGCGGCAGGGATAGCTGTGGTTGATGTTGATTCTTCCTTCTTATTACTGGAACCATCTTTAGCGAACGGTGCCCATTTAAAGGTTGCTTCAACGAACAAAGTCTTATCATCAAACCCTGGTTTGTAACTGGTCATGTAAGCATTCTTAGCAGTCATTCTATATGCTGCTTGATCTGCTGTACTAGCTTGACCTGCTGTAGTGTAATCTTCTAAATCTTCTGCCCAACTTATTACTACTTGATGTTTATTCCTGTTCCGTGTATTCTGTACCTCGATAGGTGCAGTTGCGTCTGGTGTATCTTGTGGATGGTAATATTGTACTATACCATTACCACCAGCAACAAGTGCATCAACTGGATACATCTTAAGCGTAATACTTTCATCAGCTTGTGGTATACGTTTAATAAGTCTACCACCGTTAGCTGTTGCCACTGATTCTACATCTTTATCACCAAAATCAAAGCTACTAATTTCTTCAGTTATTCCAGCGAACTCAACTTGGCTACCATCTTGAATCTGTACACTGACTAAAAATATTTCTGTCCATGCATCAGGTGCTACTGCTGTTGTCATTTTATATCATCTCCTTTTATTTTTTTATCTTTCTTTAGTTGTGGTTTCTGTTCTATGGTTTGTATCTGTTCGCAGGATATATTATACATTTCAAGATTAGTTATCTTCTCACTGATAGTGACTGTTGCACCTTTTAGTAAGACGTATCCTTTACCTTTCTTATCAAACATGGTGGTTGTGCCACCACTGTGATTTTTATATTTGTATTCTTTCATATTAATTCACCTGTATCATCTTTTAATCATCATACGCATTGCATCACGCATTAATCTGGGAGTTTGTACTCTGGTTTTCATTAACGGTTCTTCTATCCATGGATGTTTATGGACTTGGATTGCACTGGGTAAGTTCCTTGTTCTGAGGTTACGTTTGGCCCATTCCGTTATACTTCTACCTGGTTTAAGGCTAACCCAATGTGTACGCATACTATCTAAGTATACACCAGTCTTAGGAACGAACACTTCACCAACAAATTTACTCTTCCTACGGGCTTGAATCTTTCTATATAAGTCACCTTGATCTATGATATTATTTTTTACAACAGATTCTTTCAAGTTCATCTCAGCCATCTTTGCCACGTTAAATACAAAGTCACTGAATGCTCTGGGTGACTTCTTACGCATGTTTGCCATGAACGGGGTTAAGTCGTCTTTAACTAAAGTAATCTGGACCATGCTCATGCTATCACCTTCATACGCCAATTAGCACTGAACTCAAACACTGTCTCGAATATGTTTTTCTGGTTAATGGTTTGTGTATTATTTGAAGCAATGATTCTTAGTTCGCTATTGAATAACCATGCAGCTCTTAATGTGGCCTTAGTAGTTGTAGCATTAAATGTCTGGAACATGTCATCATTAATCTGTTGCATATCACTATGGCCTGCATCTGTCCTTGTACCTGCACTACCATCTTTCGCTGTACGGACAGTTATAACTTGTGTGTATTCCATCATCTTATGTTCATTGTTACTGGATGATTGAACAGGTTCAATTATAGGTAAATCTACAATGATATAAGGAAATGATGAGAAGTCAATAGCTTTACCGAATGGATCAGAATCGTAGACAAACTTTCTGGCACCTGTTGCATCCCTGGGATCAACTATGTTAGCTCTGGTATTAACAATAGTATAAACTGTATCATTGGGTAAAGAAGTTATATTTGAATAGTTAACTGCTGTCATTATCTTTCTTTTCCTCCGCAGAGTTTATGCATCTAATGTACCGCAGTACATTAAACGTCTATGATACTTAAATATTATTACTAACTTGATATGATTTATAATCTTTAATAGTGTCCAGGATCCAGTCATCATCAACATTAATCATGCTTGGGTTGAACTCGTTCTGACCTAACATGGTAGCTTTACGTACTGCAGTATGCATTAATTCTTTGGCAGCTATCATTAAGCATAACCTTTTAATGTCAAGTGGTATATTACTGTGGCCTGTTAAATATGTTGCTCTGAACCTGTTAGGGATTTTTCTTACATTATATCCTGAATATGTGTCAAGGATGAAATCGTCTCTGTATACAAATACTCTAGCTGAATCAATATCCATATCAAATTCTCTATCTTCATCTAATACAGTCCATACTGGTACATTACCTGAGATGGTTGAACTTATCTCTACCACATAAGGTTTAACTGGTTGAGCTGTACCATGGGCACTGTCAACACCTGTACAACCTGTGAACGCCGTAGTAGTTTTACCTGTATACGCAATCTTATCACTTTCAATACCTATGGTTCCTATAGTAGGAAACCCGTTAGTGCTCGTAACCCAGATGGTTGTATCATCAGCAGTTATCGCTGTGCCTGATACTTCCGAAGAAACGTTAGGTAAAGGAAGTTGCTCTAAAAAGTAGTCTCTATTATATTGTCCTTTACCCTTATGTTTCTCGTTGGTTACTTGAGTATAATCTGGAGTAGCTTCTGTTCCATCAGAAAAATGTGTATTAGTCTCTTCATCTATCTCATTCTGTGATCTATTAAGAGCATCTTGTAATACTGTATCAGTTAAATAGTCTGGTTTATCTGAATCACTAAACCCTAAAAAACTTAACAGTTCTGCTTGTGTGGCATATGTTGCAGTCATAAATGTATCACCAATTAAGTTATTACTACTTTACCTAACCATACTTTACCGCCTGTACTAACAGGGATAACTATTACTTCACTACTTGTTACTGCCAAGCTAAGTAATTGTGCTTCAATGGCTGGTTCATCACTAGCGTCAACAAAAGCACCTGTTACTGTTGCAGTCATTTCTTAGCACCTTTCTTTGATTTCTTTCTTCCTCTACCTGTGATCTTAGCAATCAATGATGATACATCTTTACTGTCTACTTTACCATCTTTATTGATATCAAGAACACCAGCATCTTTCTTTTCTTTCTTTGATTTAGGTTCAGGTTTAACTTCGCCTTTAGTGTTATCGCCGCATACTGGGCAATGTTCTAAAGGGCCAATAGTTTTTTCACCAACCCAAACACAATTAATACATTTTTTCATATTGGTTCACCTATCTTGTTCTTTACTAAATTAAAATAAAAAAAATTTATTTCTTGCCATAAACTTCTATCTCAACTTTCTTATCAGTAACACCAGTACCATCTAACTGATATGTGATAGTAAATGTGTTGCCTGATAATGCGTATGATAAGTTTACAGCAGATCCAGCCCCACCACCATGTGCCTCAGCTAAACTAAGTTGAGCCATTAATGGTTTAGAGAATCCAGAGATGTAAGTTTCACCATCTGATACGGTTAATACTTTACGGTCTGAATTTACATAACCTTCAGGTTTAGTTGTAATTGTCGCAGCAGTCATCCTTTATCACTTCCTACCATATACAGATATTGCTACTTTTTTATCAGTAACAGCACTACCTGCAATTTTATATGTGATAGTGAATGTTTTACTTGAAAGTGCATACGATAAATTAACAGCAGATCCAGCCCATGTTGTGGTTGTTTCAGCTTGTGTTAACTTAGCCATTATTGGATTAGACAAGTTAGATACAAAGGTTTCACCGTCCGATACAGTTAAAACTCTATGTTCACTTGCTAATTCTCCATCAGGTTTAGTTGTAATTGTTGCAGCAGTCATTCTTTATCATTCCTCCTATGTTAATGTAACAGTAATACATAGTTCTTCTACTCCAGTAGATTTACTGGTTAATGTTGTACCTGACCATGTAGCAGCAGTACCGCTAGTGTTAACAGCAGCACCATCATCCGTCTCATAATTTACTCCTTCAATATCCGCTATAGGTGCATATATCGTAGCAAGGTCTAAAGTTTCATCAGCACCAGATGTGGTTGCTGTTAAATAAACTCTTGCTCTACGTTTAGATGTGCCTGATAGTAGATCTGTTGGAAACTCCTCAACTGAAAATTCAGTTATAGTTATAGTTGTCATATTATCATTCCTCCTATGTTAAAGTTACCATTATACACATCTCTTCTACACCAGCAGTGTTACTTGTTAAAGTTACTGTTGACCATGTTGATGCTGTTCCTGCTGTATTAACAGAAACACCGTCATCTGTTTCGTATGGTATTCCTTCTATGTCTGCTATTGCTGCATTGATTGAAGATAAGTCTAATGTTTCTCCTGTTGTTGCAGATGTGAACCTTAGATAAACTCTTCCTCTTCGTACTGGTGTACCAGAGATTACTGTTGTTGGTAACTCTTCAAGTGAAAATTCTGTTACCGTAATTGCGGTCATTTTATATCATTCCTCCATGATTTTTTTTGTTTTAGTTAATATAAAAAGTAAAAAATAAAAAAAAGGTTTAAGTTGTTGCACAACCATAAATCTGCACCATACGTCTGATGAATGTATTATATGTTGCAAAGTATGTCTTGATGAACCCTTTCTCACTGTCAGAATCTTTACCTAACATTTCTAATGTAGGTGGAACCCACATAGCAATCTTGTGTGTGGTAAGATCAACAAGGAACCAGTCATCATCGTTACAATCTTTATCTTCAAAGATTGGTATACCGTCAAACTCTGGCCTTCCTTCGAAACCCCATCGTGTAGATGTAGGTGTGTTTCTCTGAGCAGCGTCATATATTCCTCTAAACTTATCGCCTTGGATATGGTCAGTGAAGTATACTAAGTTCCCAATCTGTGCACCGTTCTTTAAAGCTTGCCTTTTAGCAGCTCTAAGGTTACTTAACGTAATGTCTGCACTAGCTTGGTTAATGTATGTATCACCAGCACTGGACGGGTTAAGGAACACGTTAGCACTGTCTGTGGTACTTGACCTTGTATAACTGTATAATGTAGTGTTACCTGCACTGTCAGTTATATATTCAAACCCAATCACACCAGCAGCAGTTTCAGCACCAACTTCAGCATACAAATCTACATTAATATCTGCCATTAAGTCAATGGTTGAATCTCGTACTTCGTTAGAAAATACGTCACCGATTGGACCACCACGTGCAGCAGCAATCATGTCACCGTCAACTTCAACACCAACTTGATACTTCTTAAACTTGGTTTGACAGTTGATTCTTGTTACGTTACCTGTTGTGACAGCGTTACCTAAGTATGCACCAGTAGTTGTGTTAGCTGCAGTCTTAACTTTGAACTGGACTTGGTTATTACCTTTCATACTTTTATCTTCTTTAGATAATACGTTCCATGTGACAGTTTCCTGGTTAAGTGCGTTATGAATAACAGGATCAAACACATCAGCAAGTTCAACAGCACTTAAATAATTGATTGAACCTTGGTTAGTGTCAATACCTAATCCTTTAGTTTCAAGCATCTTACCGTTTGTAGTAAAGTTATCAAACTTTCTATGTTCACATTTCTGTGCATCCATCTTAAGACCATCAACAGTTAATCCTAACTTATCAGCCATCTGACCAGCTTCATGCCACATCTTGTCAACAGAGATTATTTTACCTTCTTTCTCGAAAGTTACTCTACCATCTTTGTGTTCTTTAGCTTCAACAATAACTGTGTCAGCGTATTCTTTGATTTCTTTAACTTCAACAGATAAATCTTCAGTATCTTTAACTTGGACCTTACTCTTAACATCAACCTTGTCAAGGGATTCTTTCAATTCTTCTTTAGCTTGTTTAACGAACTCTTTCATTTCTTTCTCTTTAGCTTCGGAAGCTTTCATTGATTTAATCTCTTTAAGTAATGCAAGATCTTCTTTTGAAATTGTAGATTCTTTAGGTTCTTCTTCTGTAGGTTCTTCTTCAGCAGGTTTCTCTGCTTCTTCTTTAAGTTCCTGTTCCTTCTTTGCAAGAGCATCAGCCTTCTCTGTTAATTCTTTCTCTTTTGCTTCTAACTCTTTAATTTTATCTTCAGTCATTTTATTTTCCTCCTTAATGCCTATTTTATTTTGATTCATGTTAACTTCTTTAATACGTACAGCGTATTCATTCATTGGCCTGGATGCTAAAGTATAACCTAACAACTCCGTCCCAGGATGTAAATGTCGTTCAACAAACCCATCTTTACTGTATGTTGTAAATTCTGAGTTACAAAACTCAATACTGAAACTGTCAAGGGTTCCATTCCCTAGCCTATGGTCTGTTGTACTATAATCTGGATGTGTACTATCTATTAAAGAATCAACATATAATCCGTACTCACCGTCTGGTAATTCTATGATTGATGCAGTATTCTTTTGTGCTACACCAGCCACAATCTTATCTTTCCGATCATGATGTATACTAACTTTGTTTGCTCTTGGTATACCTTGGTTAAGTTCTGTTGCCCATTCACCGAGTAACTCTTTATCAATCTTATCACAAACCCAACCTAACTCTGGATGTTCAAACCCACTATCAAGGTGTGTGGTAGCTATGAATCCACCAATGATTTTATCATCATCTAAATCTTTAAACTCAAATCCACCAACCTTACAGAATTGTTCCTTTCTAATTGTTTCTTTAGTCATTTTAGGCATCTTGATTATAATGCCAGAGAAAGTATAAACGCCAGTAAACACAATCTCTGGCGTTTATTTTTATATTAATTAATTATCTACACAATAACTTATGTCTGAACTTCTTTATAAATTTATTTATTTTAATCTTCCTTCACCGCTAACCGTTTATTATCGTTCATCTTGTTCCTGAACTGACACCCTTCCTCTATTGCAAACATCTCACATGTTACATTAGCTAACAGTTCAAAGTAACCAACAGCACCATCAATAATTAATGCGTTTGTTGTTGTGTCTGTGTTAGTTGTTATGGTACAGTTATCGGTACATAACACAGTCCAATCACCTGAACCTGAATATGTGCAAGTGTCTGATACAGTAACATTAAGTGTTTCATTAAATATTAATCTACTAGGAAGTTCTGTTGTTAATCCAGATACAACATATTTATTATATCCATCATTAAAACTTCCATAATACAATCTTGAACCATAAGGAATAACTGCATCATAATCAAACACAACATCTATTACATTCGCTGTTATGTTTGTTTTTAAAACATCAGAATCAGAATAATTTGTGCTACCTGTTAAATTATATATTAACCATCCTTTTGCTAACGTATTTGTACTTCCATTCCAATGTCTACTTACTATATTTTGATCATATGTAATTCTTAATATTGAATTCGAACCATTATCAATCAAATTAAAAATTGTAGGTATTGGATTATCGAAACTTGAATCACTATATAAAACATCTAACATTGAATAATACCATCTTAAACTGAAATTCTGCATCTCTGAATTTGTTCTGAAATGTAATCCATCAATACTTAAATTTATATCATATGTGACTGGCCCTTTAGAAATGTTATTAGTTTCTCCCCAAGCATCCTGTTGTGCTTGTCTAACGTTGTCTTGATGAGGTCTTGTTGCACTTGTTCCTTGATAAGAATATCTGTTAGTCTGACCTACTATAATTGTATCAGCAATGCAATCAGTATCATTAATAAAATCATCTGCCATCTGTGTTAAATTATCGTGATATTCTGTTCCTTCATTCCATCCATTCAACATATCATTCTCACCTTGAAAAAATAAATATGATTTAATTTTCATTGTGCCATTAGTTGCTTTTGCTGTCATTTCAATCATATTATCATAATCTTCACCACCTTTAATCCATTCAAATAATTGTGCTCCAGGAGTTGCTGCTGCTATAAACGATACAGGAACACTTTGATTCTGTATAACATAGTTTGCAACATTAGGCCATGCTGAACCCCAACCATTTGTAACTCCAAGTGCTGTTGTTGGATCATTATTTATTTTCCAAGTATTATCATAAATAAAAACTGTTGATAAATAATTATTTGAATCACTTAAATTCTGATAATGTAATGCTGTACCATATGCATTAGATTGACCGCCAACAACATATAAATCACCAATAGAAATATTATAAACTGATGTATTAATTGAATAATTATTTCCATAAGCAATATCTAATGTACCGTTTCCTATTGTAGCATTTAAATATCCTATGAATGAATTACCTGAAGGTGATGCATCTATTGTTACCCAATCACCACCATTAAATCTTGCATCTATTGATGTGGCGTTGTTTGTTGTCCCATATATTCCTTGAATCTTTATTTCACCATGCGTATCATTATGTCTCTGATAAAGCGTATATTCTGTTGGATAACCAATAACAAGGTCTAATGCTTGTATAGTTACTTGCCTTTCTTCAGTACTATTTAATCTATCATTTGAATCAGTTGCATATGCTTGAAACGTATAATTGCCTTCTATTAAATTGTGTTGTGTAGTAGAAAATTCCCATTCATTAGATTCATACATATTAAGAGTTGATAAATATATTTGTTTAATCTCTGTCTCAGATAAAGATATATTCCAAATTCTTGGTTCATCTATACGCCCATTCCAACTATTATTACCTGCAAAACACCCAACATATGTAACGCCTGGATCACTATCAAGTGTTACTCCTGTTGCACTATCAACTAACTTACCATCTTTATATAAATACATTCCATCACCATCATACGATACTGCTACATGATACCATGTTTCAACTTCTAATGGAATAGGATCTTGAACAATATTTAAAGAAGAACCATGTCCTGCTGTTAATCTATAACTATAAGATGATGTAGCCCATAATATATCTCCGTTTCCACCACCTGAAATAATGTTATTAGCAAACACACCTGTTTGTCTATTAACCCATGCAGTCTTTGTGAATGAAAGATTATTAATAACATCCCCAACATTAATACAATCTTCTACACCATCAAATTCCATTGCAAGTCCATAATAACCTGACGTATTATAAACAACCCCACCTGAGATTGTTCCATTATTACCTGCTGGACTTAAATCAAAAAGGTGAGATGTTGTTTCACCTAATGAACTTATATTATCAAAGTTCAATGCTAAGTGTAATGAAGTATCTGTATAATCCATAACTGAACAATTATCTATATCATTGTCATATAAATTATAAATCGGTGAAGTATAGTTTGTTCCATTCCAATTATAAACAAACTGTTGTAAAGTTGATTCTGTTATAGAAACATTTATTGTAACTTCATCAGTTATAACTGTTGAACCGTTTGTTGGTGTAGGAGACTGAAACTGAATCTGTGGTGCAGGATCTAATACTCTTAATATTCGTTCTTCTGTATTAAACCAATTACTTAAATTATCTTGAGCAAACCCTTGAAATGTATAATTACCTTCAACTACTGTCTTATTAGTTGAAAATAAATAATTACTTGAACTTATCTTATCAAAATCTATTTTATTATTTCCTCTAATATTAACTTGATAAGAATCTAATGTTTGATTAGTATAAAATGTCCATTCATCTGTATCAAATTTATTTAAGTTAGATAGATATATTTGTTGAATTTCATTAGAAGTGAAAGACCTATTCCAAATACGAAGTTCATCTATAGAACCATTAAATGCATAAATATTACTCCCACCCCTTCTTCCAATCTCTAAAGGTTCATTAGCACCTAAACCATTTACAGTTGTAGCTGTTGATGAATTAAAAACAGCATTAACATAAGTATGTAAATGTGTACCATTATAACTTGATAATAAATGATGCCATTCATTTAATGGTGTACTACCCATAGGAGCATTTGCATCACCTCTTATTCCAAGTACATACTCTGTGCCATCATAATGTAATAACCAATTTCTATCCACAACACCGATTGGTCCCCATATAGCTAACACTCCACTACTTATATCATCTTTACGATAAACCCATGTTGATATTGTCCATTCTTGTCCAACTTTAAAATCTAAATCTGTCTGTGCTGCACTCATATAATCATCTGTTCCGTCATAACTATAAGCACCATTATATCTTCCAGAAGTTGTAAAAGATGCACCTATCACTGTTGCGTTCATATTTCCAGATACATCAACAACAGTAGAATCACTTTCACCTAAGTTAGAAATATTGTCAAAATTATATGACACTAATAAACTTTCATTATATAATTCAATTAAATCTGTTCCATTATAAAAACTTAATGCTGTTAAACTTTCTTCAGTAAAATTAAATTCTATATCCTTAACTTGTGTTTCGTTTGTTCCATTCCAGTTAAAAATGAATTGTTCTAATGTGGTAGCATTTGTAATATTAATCTTTATTTCGGTTGTATTTACATATATTACTGAATTGTTAGCTGGTGTTGGTGATACGAAAGTTAGATTGATTAATAGAACTTCAATCTCTACACTTGTTGTTCTACTATTACTTGAACCGTCAGTACAATTAAAAAACACATTAACAATACCATAATCAAGTTGATCTACAACAGGGATAGTACAAGTATGATTAAGTACTCCTGTCGTTGTACAGTTAGTGTAACTACTATTTTGACTTGATAT
>Ga0222637_1000084_pt1 | contig 51114 bp, 67 predicted proteins | sample AntAcemetagen143_FD_181149 | JGI IMG/M metagenome (GOLD analysis project Ga0222637, IMG submission 181149) | Saline water microbial communities from Ace Lake, Antarctica - #143 | ecosystem: Environmental > Aquatic > Non-marine Saline and Alkaline > Saline | place: Antarctica: Ace Lake...
TTTTTTCTCGGCGGCCAGAATTAATGTTCTTTTCAAGATGTTGTTGGATGATGTCAATTTGGATTCCAAATTGCTGAAATGTTCCGCAATTGGATTTTCAATTTTTTGACATAGTGGCAACTCACGAGCATTGAATATCTTTTTGTTGTATGCTTCTTGACAAACCGTACCCAATTTTTTATTTTTTAAAATATTAATGAGTTCGCCAATTTCATCTGAAGAATCTTTTTTAGGTGCATCTTTTTTAGGTTCGGGTGCAGGTTTAATATTTTGCGGTAATGATTGCATCTGTTTGATGTATTGATTGATTTGGTTGGATGCCGATGAGAATCCTTTCTTTTTTAGATACGATGAAATGTTTGAAATGGATTTTATATCATTATTTTTTATTGCTACCATTAATGATGCGGCTCTGGTTCTGACAGCCGAATTAGGGATTTTCATCAATGATGCAATCAACGGTGTCAAATTTATTTTTTGTGCTGAGTATTGTGCTTTAGCCGTTGGTATTGGTGAGTAATAGGGGGAATACTGCATATCAATCATTTTATCGTCCTCACATTTTCCATTGATTCGTGAAATATTTAAAACCTTCGGTGGCGGGGATATAAAGTGGGATGAATCCCCGAAAAGAGATAATTTTATATATTGTCCATGATTAAATTAGTGGTGATGGAAATTTCTGCTGGTTGTTGGATAGTAAACGAGAAGGGAGAGGTATTGCTGGTCCACCCAACAAATTCGGGCTGGTTTGGAACATTAGGTATACCGAAGGGCTGGGTAGAGAAGGGTAAAGATAAAACATATATGGAGACTGCTTTCAGGGAGACAAGGGAAGAAACAGGACTTGATGTTTTCATCATGAGCTATCTGGGTCATGTGGAATATAAAAGGGCATCAGGCAAGGTTTACAAACGGGTTTACGCTTATATTGCTATGTTAAAAGACCCGTCATTAATTACGGATGGCATTATTCCTAAAAATATGCTTCAATTGGAAGAGGTAGACTGGGCGAGATTCGTAAATGTAGATGATAAATTAGTCCAGAGGAAAATGATTAAGGCTCAAAGGGATTTTATTCCTATGTATCACGAGTGGGTAACGAAAACATTTGGTACTTTACAATCGGCTGTCATTTCAAGTGCTGAGAAATCTCAGCTTAAGCAGTTTTCATCGGGCGATAATGATGCTTCGCTTTTGATTGTTGTGGACATCCAGCCAATGTACAGGAGTAATATTGGATTTAATATGGGTGAGTTTACGGAATATCTGGAAGATTTTGATAATATTCTTTATTTTTATAATGGTGTGGACACGGTTGGTGACGATTCTGAAGAAGATTTGGCATACTGGCTTTTGGAGCATGACCTTCCAGAAGAAAAATTGGATGATATTGTTTTTGTTGACAAGGGGTATGCATTTTTCAGGGCATGGATGGATGAGGGAGTTGACGATGATGACATATTAAGGGTTCTTCGATATATGAGGGAGGAGGGTATTAATGATTCAAGAGATATAGAGGAGAATAAGTTGAGAGAATTAATGGATGGTGAATGGTATCCGGAATTTGACCCATTGGTTCTTCCATTTGACCCTTTGACTTTGATTCATTCATATGATAATGCAACGATTATTGGCGGTTCGGAATACGAGTGCTTGGAAGAATTGACATTACTTTTCAGAGCTTATGGGATAGAATACGAGAAGGACAGAAAGTTTATTTATTCCACACCTGTTGTGGCGAAAAAGGCGTATTCTTCATCACCGTTTAATATGAAAAAGATACGCAAGGCATTGTCTGAGGGAGTTGGGTGGTGGAGTACATTAAAGGAAGGGTTGAAGGTCAGGGTAAAAGATTTACCTGATGATTTTTATACTACGTTAGATGCCGATGGAAATAAGTTAGACAGAGAGATTAAATTTGGTAATAGGAGAGAAAGACGAAATTTCATCTTTGAGATTGAAAAAAAAATAGATACTCAAGTTGGTGCTTGGTGGAAATTGGACGGTGATTCTGATAATTTATGGTCTCCGGAATTTTTGGAGCCAGTTGGTGAGATGTTAGAATTGGAAAAGGGCATGAGAGTCAAACTCAGGGATTACGAACCCAATAAACATTATTGGAACGCATATGTTCGTTCTTTGGATGGGGGATGGAGAAAAGATTGGAGTAGCGGAGAAAAGATTGGAGCAGCGGTGCAAACAGTGATGATAGATAAAAAGGGTCCAGAATGGTTTACTGTGGTGAGTACTTATTATTCTCCAGATGATTTCGAAGGCATAGTAGATACGGATATTAAAGTTGGCGATTTTGTAAGTCATATTAGTTTAGGGTCAAATGCAGTGGCCAAAGTGTTTGATTTATCCGAAAATTCCGCCAGTGTGCATACGATTAAAACAGGTGGTGAATATGTTTGGACAGTTAGCAATATATACAAAGTTGATGAAGAGGGCAATCCTATTCTTTTGCCGAAGGCAAAATATGCATCTTCGCCATCTTCTTTTTCGCCACACCTTTTTCCCAAAAAGGCGTATTCATCATCTCCTTTTAATATGAAAAAGATACGCAAGGCATTGTCTGAAAGAGTTGGTGGGCAGTGGTGGAGTACATTAAAGGAAGGGATGAAGGTAAGGGTCAAAGATTTACCAGAAGATTCTTTAGCATTAATTAATGCGAATGGCGAAACTGCTGATTGGGAAATGGAGATGGGTGCGAGGCGTGTGCTGAGAAACAGGATTGTTAAACTGGGAGCAAAAAAGCCTCTGGACAAATGGTGGACGATTAAAAATTTTCCACAAGATACGGATGATGATGCTGAGGATAGTTATTGGGGTTTGATAAAAGGAGGATTGAAACCTGTTTCGGAAGATTGGTGGCGAGTTGCTGCGATGTCATGGAGTCCGGATTGGTTTGAGCCAACGGGGGGACCAGAATGGCCGAAGATGATGAAGGAAGGATTGATGCTGAATGTACGAGATAAGGTCGTTGGTGCGGATAATGTCAGGGATAAAGATGGGAGATGGGTATCAGAAAGTTACACGAAACAGATGTCTGGGTTTAACGGGAAGTTGGTAACTCTTAAAAAGGCTGACCATAGTTTCTGGCCGTGTGAGGAGAATTCCGAGGAGTGGTCGTGTGATGATTTACAGGTATTGGATGAGGATGATTTATGGCAGATAATGAAGCAGTATTATGATACCAAGGGAAGGGGCATGAAGGTCAGGGTCAAACCGTTGTCAGATTTGGACATAACTAACGAACAAAAGGGGATAATGTTCAAAGGTTCAGGGAGTAGTATTGATAAATACTGGATTAATTGCAGAACATTGGATGGTGAAATGGTTGGAGGTAGATATGTTGAGGGTCAAGATTATATTCCTTATGAGGGAAAGGTTGTTACTATCTCTGGGACTGACTTAAATTATTGGAGAATTGAAGAGGATAATGGAACGGAGTTTTGGTCACCAAGTTTCTTTGAGAGGGTTGGAGATTATGGAGCTTTGTGGGAGAAAGATTTTCTGCATTACGGGGCAGAGGCGTATTCTGCATCACCTTTTAACATGAAAAAGATACGGGCAGCGTTAACGGGGAGTAAAAAAAATTGGTGGAAGGAACTCAAAAAGGGGAAATATGTAAAGATTGGTGATATGTTCAGGGATGATAAAGCCGAGATGGATGCCAACGGTCAAAAAGTTCCAGATGATATGAGTTTTCAATTTAGTGATGGGCGCAAATGGTATAGTAATAAAGTTGTAAAATTGGAAGATAAGGAAACTATTGCTGGCGAACCTGAATTACAATTTTGGACTGCTTCCTCAGAAACATTCAACGAGAATTTATGGTTTGACCCGAATTGGTTTGAACCACTTGAGGAATACGATTTGGGAGAGATATTGGAAAAGGGTGACAAGGTAGAGAAATTGGTAACGACAATGAAAAACGGTAAATGGGTGAAAGAGTGGTGGGTTTACGAGGTTGAAGATACTTTGGAAACTGAGAATGGTTTAAGTATTTCTTTGAAGGGTTGGTCTGATGATGAAATGTGGAATAGTAAATGGAGAAGACATCCTGGTGAAAAATATAATACTGAAGCTTTGTGGGTAAAAGATTTGGTAAAGGAGGGTATTATTTTCCCCAAAAATTATTGGTCCTTGGAATTAGAGGGTAAAAAGGATGAACGAGATTACGAAGTCAAAAAGCGTTATTCATCTTCGGGGCGCGTTTTTCCTACTTCTTTTTCGCCACACCTTTTTCGCAAAAAGGCGTATTCGGGGCGGGTTTTTCCCACGGTTTTTGGGACGAAAAAGTACGGTGCAAGTCCTTTCAATATGGCGAAGATACGGGCAGCATTGGGTAGCAGAAAAAGGAGTAATTTGGCTTCCGAGTGGTGGTGTAAATTAATCCACAAAGATTTGGAGGTACGAGTAAAATGGGATTTACCAATTGATGTGAATAAAACCACTACGGCTGATTGCGAGGTTGTGGAATTCAATCATGTTTTGAGTGAAGATTATAATTCCAATAAGGGTCGTATTAAAACTGTATCCGGAAAGGTCAAATGGATGGATTTTGGGACACTTTGGGGTATGTTTCAGGGTATGGGGTCTGGTATAGTGGCTGATGATTGGTTATGGTCACCAGATTGGTTCGAGCCATTATTTTTCAGGAATACCGCCGAGTTGAGAATTGGTGATGTAGTCATAGAATATCCTTCCAATGACATACGTCCTATGATTGTGAATCATAAAATGTTGGAAAATATCAAGGATTTAAATCCTACATTTATTATCCATGAAAAAATGAAGATACATAGCCTTACTGATGACGAGTTTTTGGATGTCAATCCAGGTGATTGGTTGTATTACCAGAGCCAAACGAAAGGGCTTTCTATCTTTTTATATTCTGCTGATAAGGGTAAAACATGGACATTTGGGGGAAAACGTCATTATGGGGATTTACAGGAAGTTATTTACAAGTCCGAGGTGAAGGATGACTACTTTACTTGTGCCGATTCGTTCAATACTGCTCTTATATTTAAGGGTCGGGAGATACAGGATATAATAAGAGTTGGTTACGAAGATATGCGTGGCATGAGTCCGAAAGAAGTTCAAGCATTGGCAAAAAAGATAAATGATAATAATAAGTATAACGATGAAATATTACAAGCTATTAAGGTGCGAAGAAAAATAATAAAACACATGAAATTTAAGGATTCGTTGCCACAGTTTTACGGAGCAGACAAGGTGGGATATGGCGTTGAAGATGTTTCTCAGGATATGTTAGATGGAAAACCAATTTCGGACAGAATTAGCGAGAGTTTTTTCAAATTTCTGCCATTTTCGGGGCGGGTTTTTCCCACGGTTTTGCAGGGGATAGGGGATGCAATCCCCTTTTTTGGGACGAAAAAGCGTTATGGGGCAAGTCCATTCGATATGAAGCTTATAATGAAAAATCTCACATCGACAACGTCTGGATATTTTAAGGTTGAAAAAGAAAATGGCGATATTATTGATATGAGTCCTCATCAGGATAATGATTGGATTATCCAATGGATTAAGAGATGGATTAACGAACATAAATTCCAGGAGGATATTGGTCTTTGGGTGAATAAGATGGGCAATATCGGAATGGTAAAAGGCAAGAAGTGGAAAAATGATTATGGCTTGAAAAGGGTAAAAAATATCAAGGTATATGAGATGACAGATAAAGACCAAGATATAGAATTTTACATTGTTCATAGTATTGATGATAATTCATTTTTCGGGTTTCCTACGGATGGTGAAACAGATGAATTTTTTGGTTCTATATTGCGAAATTTTGGTAATAGGGTAAATGTGTGGATGGTACCAAATAAATATAGCATAATGATGTTGAATCCAGGTGGTACGGATTATTACATTTTGATTGGTAGTGCGGATTACACTCAATTTTCGAAGGGCATAAAAGATAGGATGACAGAGATAATGAAACGTGATACACCAGGTAAAACCATTAGCTATTCATCTTCGCCATTCGATATAAAAAAAATCATGAAGAATTTGTCTGAGCAAAAAACCAAAGGATATTTTTGGCATGGGACTTTTCAATTGGCAAGGAAGCGAACGGTAAATTATGTTAAAAAGTGGATAACGAATCGAGCAGAGGGAAAGAAGTTCCAACGGGCAGAAGGCTTCTGGAGAAATCCTTCGGCAACAATAGGAATTTGCAACAGGGAGGATTTTACAAATTACCTAAAAAAATTCAAGGGATATATCAAGGTCAGAGAGATAGAAGTTGAAATAGGGATGCATGGGAATGGGGATACTGAGCTATTTGTGGTTTACAGTAAGGACAGAAATATCTCAACCGTGATATGGAGGAGCAATTTGGATATTTATTTGAATAATTTGGGTACTGAGATGAATGTATGGATGAATTCGGATGATGAAACGGGTGTATTGGTATTGAATCCTGTCAATAGTGGATACTATGTTTTATTCGCTCCAGCATTGAATTCTGGGAAGGAGATAGAGGATATAATCAAGGAGTTTTCGGAACATCAGAAATATTCTTCATCGCCGTTTAATATGGTAAAGATACGCAAAAGTTTGCTTGATAGAAGAACCCGAAAGTCATGGTCAACGATTCACGGCGATATGCAGAGAACTGGGCGTTCGGGGGCAAATGTCAGTGATACTGTATCCTTGAAATGGTATTTTGAATCAAAATACAATATTCATTCTTCGCCAGTAATCGGAAAGGATGGAACAATTTATTTCGGTACGCTTGATGGAGTTTTTCACGCATTGAATTCCGATAGTACGGAAAAATGGAGATTTCAAGCTCCCATAGATTTTATTACCAACGAACCATCTAGTAAAGCAATTTATTCAACGGCGACAATTGGCGATGATGCGATTTATTTTGGATGCGATAATAGAGTACTTTACGTACTGAATTTTGATGGTAGCAAGGAATGGGAATATCTAACGAGCAGTGAAATCAAAGGTTCTCCAGCTATTGGAGAAAAGGGTATATATTTCTCAAATGATGAAACTTTGTATGCAGTTGATTTTGATGGTAAAGAGAGATGGAGGGTGGAATTAGGTCTTAGGTGTTTGGTGGCGTTTAAGGATGACAGATTATATGCTGGTTGTGACGATGGATATTTGTATGTTTATAACGAAGATAAAACGGAGACATGGAAGAAAAAAGTAAATCCATTTAAGTCTGGCTTTATGCCAGTAGTTACGGAAGATAGGGTATACGCATTAACAAGTGATGGATTAACTGCATTTGATTTGGAAGGATTGAAGATGTGGGGGTACAAGAAGAATACAATAGTACATGCTCCTGCGGTTGGGGATGATGGCATGGTGTATGCTGTCTTTAGTGATGAGACAAAAAACGATGGATTGACTGCTTTGACTTCGGGTTTGGAGACATGGAAATTTGACCCCAAAGATGATTTCGGAGAAGATATTATTGCTTCTCCCGTAGTTGATAAGCAGGGTATAGTTTATGTTTTGACAGGTGGGACTTTATATGCGATAGACGGAAGAGATGTAAAATTCGTTTCGAATTTCAATCCTCAAACCAAATTAAAAGCGAAATGGGAAGTGGCAGTATCATCAATAGATGAAGATATCAGTACTTCGATTGCGATTGGTGGGGATGGAACATTGTATTTTGGATATGGAAGTAAATTGTACGCATTTGGAGAAAAACATCAGAGGTGAAAAAAATGAGTGAAATAAAATCTTCCAGGTATACTATTACTGGAGAGGATGATGACCATATGAGAATAATGCTTCGTGATTTGAAAGGACACGATTTGAACCGATTCAATAATGAGATTGGGGATTGGAAGGCGGTAGCTATTTTTGAGAGTTCAAAATATTATGATTATGATGGTGGGAATACCAGTGTCAGCAATAATTACTATACAATCATTTCGGTTCTTGACGGGGTCAAAGTTATTCATGTTGATATGATTAACGAAGTTCATAACTTCCGTCCGACAAATCGGATTGATATATCATCTGAGGTCTTTGATGCAACTAATATTGGAAAAATTTTGGGTAATATGCTGAAGTCCAGACATAAAAAACACAAGAAGGGCAGATGGGTCAATGCAGCTTATCATATTCCTTCCCAAAAAGTTATCAGTCTATCAAATGATATTTTATCTGGAAATCCGATATTATCGGTAGATTGGAAGGTATTGAAGGCAAAGGTAGGCCCGATTTCTGGTGAAAAAAAGAAATTATTGCTGGAATTAATCAGGACTAATCCATCACCAGTACGGATGAGAGAGAATTCTCAGAGATGGTATCGTACAAGCCGTCTCCGAGATTATGATATCATAGTTGGCACGAGTGTTGAGGGGAGTAGCGGCTGGTCACCAATGATGGAATTTAAATTAACGAAATTGGGTATTAATTTTGTGAATAAGTATATGGATGCTGGTTTGGATGTCAAAAATTTAAGAGATATGCTCAAGGGTATCAAATGGTGGAAGACAGCAAAGTAGGAAAGTATTAAATATCTCCTATGCTCGTTATTTTTCTGACGTACATTATGGGGTGATAATATGCAATATGATAGTTATTCACAAGCTCAACCTCAATGGCAGAGTGGTACAGATGCGAATATGATGGAACAAGGTGTTTTTTCACCTTTCGGTGTATCAGGTCCAGGTGCTGGTGGTCATAACCGAATGAAGATGGTCGGATGGGGACCAGGTGGAGGATTATTCGAGGGAAAAGGTCCTGGTACAAGCGGCGGAACGGGTCTAATGCAGTGTGCTCAAGACCCTATGACTGGTCAGTACAGAACGGATGCTCACGGTAACGCACGATGCTGGTTTGCACCTACTACGATTGCTGGACGACGAGCTGGAGGCGGTCCAAGTGGAGGCATCGGTGGAACTGGTAGGAGTGTTTGGGATACAATATTTACTGGCGGTGGAACAGATGAACAGAGAAAGGGTTTCATTGATAAATACGATTTAATCCATTATGGAAGTGGCGATAGTTTATTAAAGAATGGCAAATTTCTTTTGGGATTGGGTGCTCTGGTCGGTGTACTTGGATATTTTTACTTCAAGAAACGAAAGGAGACTTACGGTGTTGAAGTTCCTGCTGTAACGAAGGTTGCTGGTATGATAGTTCCAGCAACGGCAATGGACGGTAATATACCAGCTACGACATCAACAGCTACGACATCAACAGTTCAACTCTATGGTGTGGATTTACCAGAAAGTCCGTGGCGATATTTCAAGAAGGTCAAGGATGCCAAGCTGGTCTCTATCAGCAAACTTCGTCCCATAAGGGCGAGGGAAAAGGGCATTATCAATGCAAAGAAGTATATGCAGATGGCATACGATGGCAAGATGGACCGTAGAAAACCTATTTCTTTGAAGAAGAACAATGATGGAACTTACACAATACTTGATGGCAATTCCACATTCGCAAATGCTCAACGCAGTGGTTGGAAAAATATAGTTGGCATAGAAACTTAGGTTGATGATTATGACTAAAAAAGGATTGATAATCGGTGGAATAGCAACCATTGGTTTACTGGGGTATTTTATTTATAATGGGGAGAAAAATAAATACGGTTCTGTCAAGGAGTATTCGCCTGAGATTAGAGCGATTGTGAAATCAAAAACATCAAAACCTTCGACCAGAAGGGCAATTGGTACGATGGTCGGGGGTAAAAAGAGGGTAGTAGGCCGGTCAAAGGTTTCACCGCCGAAGAAATATAATTTATATCCAAAACAATACGCTTTTTTAGAAAAAAAGCGTGGCAAAAAAGATAAGAGCAAACCTGAAATTGTTGATGCTGGCGAATCTGGTCGTGGATTTCATAAACCGGATGCAATCCCCTTTTCTAAAAAGGCGTATTCTGCCTCACCATTTAACATGCAAAAGATAACATCCAAATTGGAAGGAATAAATATTAAGGATTTACGCGGTGCAAAATTAAAGAAAAGTTTGGGATTAAAACGAGTTATGAAACGATGGCACAACCACAACAAGTCAGGCGGGAATTTCGGGATAAATCTTTATCAGGATGGCGGTCAGAATTACGAGATTACTGGTGACCATAATCTTGCTGGAAAGGTCACGGATTTGCATTTCGGTCATTTATGGCAGTGTGGAGTCAAGTTATTTGACGACAGCGATTACAGGGAGTGGACATATAATAAATTAATTGATTTTTTAAATTCAAGCATTAATAAACTTGAGCAAAAGTACGGGTCCAGTCCTTTCAATATGAAAAAAATACGGTCTGCCTTACGGGATGATAAGGCTAAGAAATACGGTGTAGCCGACAAAAAAGAGAATTTCACATTTTGGCATGGGACTAATAGTAACTGTTTTAAATCATTTAATCCCAAAAAAGCTAAAAAAGCTGAACTGCATTTTGACCCGCTGGGCAAAGGGATGTATGTTACGGATAACAAGGAATTTGCTAAAATATTTGGTGAAAACATTTGTGAAGTTCAGATACCGAAAAATACAAAAATTAAAAGATACAGCTCCAATCAAGCATTTTCGGCTCTTATGGATGTATTTAAAAGAGCAATGAAAAAAGTAGGAGTTGATTATTGGAAAGATTTGGACATCGGAGAAAAATTAGAGTTAAATAGATTATTAGAGCAAGCAAAATATTCGCCCTATGATGCAATTTATGATGCTTATGCATGGTTTTGTATTGCATATGTGGATAAATGCAAGAAACTAGGTTTTCACATTGAAGAAATTGCCACAAAGAAATTTAGTAAATATCCAGTAGTTATATTTAAAGGAACCCATGACCCAACAAACATACATATCGGTAGTAAACCCACACTTGAAATCGTGATTTATGATTCAAAATTACAAAAAACTCATAAAGAAAAATAAGGAAGATGAAAAAATGGCATACATAGATGTAAATTACGACCCATTGGCAGAATACAGTCCTTTGGCCATTGAGCATGGTATAACAGCAGGGGATAGGGGATGCAATCCCCTGAGATATGGACAGCCGTGGGGATTCCAGAAGCAGTCTACTGACATAACAACGATGGGATTACCTCCTAATGTCAACTGGTTAACGAGTGTTGGAGAGCATGAGCAGAGCAGGATTAGTCGGACGTATAATCCTCATGGCGACCCAGTTGAGATAGCGAAAAGTTTGTGGTTGGCTAAACAGATAGGCTTGAAAGACCCAGGATACCTTGGTGCAGCTGCAAAGATTACAACCTTATACGGTACGCATTCGGCGGGATTGAAAAAATTATTATTTCTTGGTGTTGGCGGATTGGTAGGATTTTTGATTGCCAGCATGTACTTGAAAAGCAGAAAAGAACGAGTAAATACGAAAAACCGTTATGGGGCATCACCGTTTAACATGACAAAGATAAAAAAGTCCATAAAGGGTGGTCATAAGGAGAGGGATAAGGATAAACTATCTGAAACATCACTCAAGAAGATGATGGCATTGGGCAATAAATTGATTAGAGATGTAAAAACCAAATTAAATCCTCCATCGGTATCGGGTTTTCAAACATTAAAATATCCAGACAAGAAATCATATAACGCGGAATATGTGAAGCGATACAGGGCGTTGAAGCCTAAAATGTCAAAAAAGTCCAGAGAGATTCTGGATGCGGTAGAGAAAAAAGCCGAGAAAAAAAGACCCAATGATATTGATTATTTATCTGGGAAGTTAATGTATGCAATTTGGGAAGGAAGATGGGATTGATGGAACAGAAAATTCCTTGGGCTATGATAACGGCGATAGGAGGTGGAGCTTTAGCTGGATTATGTTTGGCACATTTCACGAGTTCTTCTTTTTCGCCACACCTTTTTTCCAAAAAGGCGTTTTTTGGAACGAAAAATCGTTATGAAGTATCACCATTCGATATGAAAAAGATAAGGGCTTCATTAATGGACTCCAAGAAGAAAAAAATCAGACCCAAAGGAAATGCTAAATCTTGGGAAAATAAATATGAAGTATATTTCAAAGAGGACAAGGATGACTTATCAAATCACTTAGATATAGAGGCAAATAACTCCGAAGAGGCTGCACGAAAGTTTGCATTGATGGCACACAAGAAATGGGGAGCAACTGAGACACACGATGATATATGGGAAGATAATATGGCAATTATCGTTGTAGATGAACATGGCCATCATTACGAGTACGAAACAGAGATAGATATGGACCCGACATTTTACTTTACAAAGGTAAAAGAGTGGACTGAATAGGTGAATTAATGTCAGAAAAGAAAATTCCTTGGGCTATGATAACGGCGATAGGAGGTGGAGCTTTAGCTGGATTATGTTTGGCACATTTCACAAGTTCTTCGCCATCTCAGGTTTCTTCTTTTTCGCCACACCTTTTTTCCAAAAAGGCGTACTCGGGGCGGGTTTTTCCCACGGTTAATGCTTTTTTAGAAAAAAAGCATGGCAAAAAAAATACGAAAAACCGTTATGGGGCATCACCATTTAACATGAAAAAGATAATAGGCAATCTTAGACCTTCTTATGACGACCAGTTGCAGTATTTTTTCAAGTTGTCAAAGGAACGTGATGAGAGGGAGAGTATCAGTACTTTTCCGGAAGAATGGAAAATTTCATACGGCAAGAAATTCGATAAGATAACGAGGGGGACAAGTGTTTGGGCTTTTATAGCCAAGGAGGATGGGGAATTCAAGAAAATCCCGATGAAACAGGGTGACATATTCAAAGCTGCCAGTTTCAGGGCACCGGCCAAACATGCCCGGGGAAATATTTTCAATCGGAAGAATCCTCTGGAGGGTGTAGGAATTTATGGACCTCAATATTTGAAAAGTGGAAGATATTCTTCTCCGATATTTGAGCCGATTATGAAATATACTGAGACAGACCGAAATATTACATACAAGTTGAAAAAGAATATGGATGCCGATGATATTACGCATTACGCCCAGATTTTGCATCATACCCCAGAAGATTTTGAAGATGGGGATATTGTTCAGCGTATCCACAAATTTCCGAGATATGTTTTGAAGGAAATTAATGTGGACGATGTTGATTTTGAAGAGTGGGAATGGGATGAGGAGCATGTTGATGGCATTGTTGAATTAATGAAGAAGTCGCAAGGATATATGCCTATTATATTGGATGCCGACTTGGGGGTAATTGATGGTACTCACCGGGGTCAAGCATTTATCAAGTCTGGGATGAAAACGGCATTGATGTATGTCCCAGAGAAAGAAAAATCAAAATCAGCCAAAGATAAATTATGGCAAATAGGTTTTATGACACCTCCATCATGGTCAGATGAACCGATATATAGCGTAGAGGGGGTAATTGCGAAAAATGAGGAAGTTGCCAAGTATAAATTGATGAAAAGGCATCCCGATGCAAATATCCAAAGGATTGATGAAATCCCGTGGTCGGCTGGAAGTACATTGACGATTTTTGGAGCAGATGACGATACTTTGAAAATACCAAATAAACGGGTAAGATTCAAGGGGAACTTCCGTGATTTGAAAAATCACGGATACAAATTCTGGAAGGCTTATGCTCGTGATTACAAAGTTTATTCAAAGAAGGGCGGTGGCAAAACGATAAATATTTGGGTTGGTGGTAGGGAAGTGGAGTATACGGATTTGTTTGGATTATCCTATCTGCTTTTTGAGAAGCTCAAAGATTTTAAAATTCCAAAAGCCAATGTTCAGATGCAAGGACTCAAAGGGGTATGGATACCTCGGGATTATGCTAAGTTTGCAATCAACAAGAAACTGGAACGGCTGGAAGATTATGATATGTACAAACATAATGATGCCCATCTGTTTGATTTGAGTAATAGCGATGAAGAGATAGATAGGATTTTAGATGAATATCATGATACATATCAAGTAGTTATAATATCGCAGAAGTCACTTGCATTGGTACAAGAACTTTGGGATAATGATTTGATTGAGATAATTCCCGAAGACCGATGGAAACGGGGTAAGGATGGTCTTTACCATTTTGGAGCGAATCCTACATTATTTGAGTTTGATGGCAAGGTTTCAACTCCTCGACCACGACGTTCACCGTTCAATATGGAAAAAATAAAGGCAACAATGGTCAGAAATACAAAGGAAGCAAAAGAGCAAAGGATGTTGAATAAGTTGAGGTCAGGATATACTGGCGAGGATTATGTGAAATTCCTAAAAAAGACTTATGGAAAGGGTTACGACAAGAATTTTATAGAGCATGAGAAAAAACGATTTGAGGATAACGATATTTCGATGGGTGTATTATTTGATTTCCGGATTTATGATTTTTTGAGGGAGTGGTTCGGTGACGACTTCAAATATTTAAAAGCATCAGCGGTGAAGTATATATTAGCTGAAAATAAATATTTCATAGTCTTTAACGGTTATGCTTACAGGGGCATACAAAAGGTAAATCCCGATAGATTGGGTTATTATGTTGGTGGTCAGGTATCTTCTGGCGGATTAAAGGGTACAAAAAGCGAAAGGGCAGAAATGACGGAGTTCAACAATTCTGCCAAGGGATTGAGAACTCGTTTGGTAACTCTGATGGGCCCCACAATGATGAAATTTATAAGACAGTCCAAAAAAGGAAAATATCCAAAGTTGAAACATCCAGGCGTAAAATACGGCTCAAGTCCTTTTGATATGGAAAAAATAACGAGAAATTTGACATCCTGCAAGAAGAAAAAAAGCGATGAGATGGCTGGCTGGATTGCTTTTTACGATAGAAAAAAAGTTGAAATCGGTAAACATGAAGCTTCGTCATTATGGGGAGCAAAACAGTTGGCGATTAAAAAATTGAGAAGTATGGGTGTGAGGATTCCAAAATCAAAGGAACACATGGTCGCTATTGATGTTGGCTATGAGGAATATGGCGTATCACCCGAGCATCAATGGATGCCAGAGAGTCTGAAGCGACAAATGATACCTGGATACAAGCAGGAAAAGGGCCGTGAGCTTGTAAGAAAGCGAGAGGAAATAATCCGAAAGCATTTGCGTGAAAAGGATTTTCCGAGGGCTGGTATTACATTTGTGGTTGATGGGGATTTGGGATACAACCGGCGATTATTATTCAGGTCTTTTGCTCAGGCGGTACAATGGATGGCCAGTGATGTTGGCGAGGGTAGCAGGATAAAAAGACCAAGCGGAAGTCTTCGTTCTTTACATAATGAGTTGAATAGATTGGCTCAATTTTCTTATTGAATGTGGATGAAATTTAGTGGAGAAAGTATTATATATCCTCAATCCTATATAGGGTTCGATGAAACAATCTAATTTGGATAGTATTAATAGCAGGGGCGAGGGGATGCAATCCCCTAATCCTCCTAATCCTCCTAATTATGATAGATGGCAAGATGAATCAGTCAAGGTGTGGAAAGAAAACGGTTATCGTGGCATAGTAGATGCCGTGACTGCTGCTGGAAAAACGTATATGATTTTCAAAGCCATACGAATGTTAGAATCTGATAGCAGGGGGATGCAATCCCCTCTTTTTGTATCAATAGTTGTTCCGAAATCAAACTTGATGAGACAGTGGAAAGAAGACATGATTTCTTACGGTTTTGATGAGAAAGAAATCGGAATGTATGGCGACGGTGAAAAGAATATTCGCCGTATAACGATTTATGTTATCAATTCAGGTAGAGTGAAGTTACCGATTATGGTATCCGAGGGTTTCTTTGCCGACAAGAAACATTTTTTGGCAATTGATGAGGTTCATCGGGCTGGTAGCAGGGAAAACAGGAAGGTATTGGTCGAAGCAGATTTCCGAATAGGCGTATCAGCTACGAGTAAGCGAGAGAAAGATTTCGCAACCGAAAAGATATTGATTCCGAGGATTGGGCCAGTCATAAAAGAATACGGTTTTGGTGAGGCAAAACGTGACGGAATCATAGCTGATTTCATGATTGTGAACTATGGAGTTGATTTACTTACGGCAGAGAGGAGCAGTTACGATAGATACACAAAGAAAATGGCAACAATACATCCTGTCTTGATGAAAAAATATCCTCGTTTGAAGGGTGCATATTTCTTTGCGGGATTACAGAGTCTCATAAAGAATAATGTGACTCACCCTTGTCACCCATTCGTTTACGAGTATCTGGAATGTGCCAGGGAACGCAAAGACTTGGTCTATATGGCTAGAAACAGGCGTAACTTGGTATTGGAATTACTTCATAAATACGATGGGAAAAAGATTCTTTTGTCCCATGAACGCGTTGATTGGCTGGAAAAATTGAAATTGGTAATTGAGAAGGATTTTTCCGTGGGCATTTATGTTGGCAAGATGAAAAAAAAGGAAAAGATTCAGGTCATGGAGGATTTCAAGTCTGGAAAGATTACGGTTTTGATGTATGCAAAGGCATTGGGTGAGGGAACGAATGTTCCAGATATAGATGTTGGTATACTGGCAAGTTCTACTTCATCATTGATTCAGCGGATTCAGGGAATAGGTAGGATAATCAGGCGAGATGGCGACAGAAAGGCAATGATATATACTATATTTGCGAAGGATACGACTGATGTTGCGATTATCAACAAAAGTATAAAATCAAAAAAGATACCCAGTGAAAATCTTGAAACGAGGGATTGGGAATCGGATTCGATTATTTCATTGGGTACGAAGGCCAGAAGTCCTTTGTATGACAGCAATCCGCAATGGGGAAGGAAATATTGCGGAAAATACATTGGAGTAGATTTAAGTATTGATACCAGATGCAAAATATTCAAGAGGGGAAAGGGTGGAACGAGATTATACTCACAAACATCTGATTGGGGTATTGGTAGCAAGGTAATGGCTGTAAAAAGGACTGGAGGAAAATTCAAAATCAATCCGATTGGTCAGATTTTGACGGTCATCAAGGGTCGTGGAGTAATTTATTGTGGTTCAACTGATAAGGCGAGTGATTTGGAGAATGGTGAGTTCAAGGACGAAAGCATTCATTCGGGAAAACGTATTACTTGGGATGAATTATTCGGTGAGGAAAATGAGAAAGGGTAGTCGTTTATCTGGTGGATTTGTGGAATCCAAGATTATCCATTATTCGGATTTTGCTGGGAGAGCAAGTGTTTGTGGTTCATCGTTGGAAACTTCTTCAGATAAAGCAGAAGTTACTTGCGCAAGATGTCGTTCTACTCGGAAATTCGTGAGATAACTTTATATACCTACAACGGCATATAGGTATTTAACGGGGGTCTAAAATGCTAAAAGAAACTTACATATCGAATGCAGAGAATGTGGATGGGATTTTATTCCAGGTCACACGTTCCCATACGGTGGAATTGGAGGGTGCGTTGTATGTTCCAGAATTGGCTCCTACATTGGATTTGCTGAGTGCCAAGAAATATGAAAAGATGCCTTGGGATGAATATTCGGAGAGATTTCGTGAGCAGATTCTCACGGATGAAAAGGCAATGGCTACGCTTCGAGAGATATTCGAAATATCCAAGGTTGCGGATGTATATCTTGTTTGCTATGAGAAGAAATATCCATGCCATAGATTCATCTTGCTTGAATTAATAGAGGAAAAGTGGGGTGGAGAACGGGATAGACCGGCTGTTATACCGACTGAAGTTGTTATTGATACCAGAGAGCAGAATTTTCCATCCGGCAAAGCTATTCTTTTGGGGTGTGCGAAAGAGGGTATAAAGTGTAACTATGAATACATGAGTAGACAAGATGGGGATTTGAAGGTGGAACTCGGAGATTACATATTGAGGAACAGATTATATGGTGAAATTCGGATAGAATATATGACGATGCAGGATGCATATAACAAGTGGCTCGGTACAAGAAGGGGAGCATTGCAGAGACAGATTCACGATTTATTGGAGGATTTTGGAGAGAATGCAAAACTCGTTGTGAATCTCAATGGCGTTGACCTTGATGAAGAAATTTACGATTTAACATTTAAGCATTTGCAGAGTGTGAATGACGAATACATTACGGTTATTATGGTCAAGGATATGGTATCGCTTGTCAGCAGAATGATTCGTCAGCATACCAAGATGGTTGCTGGTGAATATAAGCAGAGGGCTCCAATTGTTGTGAAACGTGGTCCTCGTACTCGCAAGATAAAAATTGATATATTGTGCCAATGTCCCCATGTGGACATAAAGCGGTCAAGAATGATACTAAATTATTTCGATGACGATGTAATAAATGCCTTGGCAAATGTTGATAAGTGGATTGAAATTCATGGAATAGGAAAAAAGACAATAGATAAGGTTAAAAAAGGTTTAAAGACATCTACGAATTCCAACGGGAAAAAGGAAAATACTTTATTCTCGTTTGGCAAGAGGAATTAAAATGCCGTGTTACCATAGAAATGATAATGGGAAGTGTGGTAAGGAAGGAAGTCTGTTTTGTGGGAAGGTATGCCAGTTTGGGTCGTCAATGGATTGCGAGGCGATAACAAGGCAAACTTTAAATATGTCCTAAAAAAATATAGGTATGGGTGAAAAAAATATGGTGAAATGTGCATACCCAAAGTGCGATAAAAATTCACGGGTAAATGCGTTAAAATGCGATAGATGCGATAAGAAATTGGCAGATATGTCTCAAAAGAGGTCTGACAAGGATTTTTTACAAGAGGGTAGTTTCAAATTTCCCCCCGAACAAGATGTTGTTCTGGGAAATGTAATAAATTGCCCTGATTGCGGTGCGAAGTTACGGGGTGTGAATAGTAAATATTGTTCGGACAGGTGTTCAAAATTGGCATATGTCTATCACAGATATCGTAATGACCCTGATTTCCATAATAAGATGAAAAAATCTTCTAAGAAATATGGGAGAACTAGCTGTCCAAAGTGTGGCGGGATGAAGGATAGGTATGCGGAGTTCTGCGGTAAATGTGTATCATTGACAGACCGATTCGTTGATGTTCCTATCGGTACTTTGGATGATATGTTTGATAATATTGACGAGTTGATGGATGACAAAGAGAGTATTTTCGGTAATCCGGAATCTACGATGAAGATGCAGATTTTTGGAATCATCAAGGGTGAAAGAGATATTACCAAGGAAGAAGTTTTTGAGATAATCAAAATGGACTATGGCAGAGTTTTTGAAGAGTCTGTTTTGACAAAAGCAATTGATGACATATGGGATGAAGTGAAGGCTTGACCATGCGTTAGCGGAGGGAATCCGCATTTCGCATAGGTGATGACATTAAACCATATAAAGTCAAACGGGTTAGACGTAGGCATTATACTCTTCGAAAAGTTAATCGAAGACGAAAGATAATTGATAACATCTGGTATCATGACCGTAATCCTTTTCGTTTTTTTGATACAAAAAAGATGGGCTGGGCATGGTATTATCCAGATGACTATATCATGGCTAAAAAACGATTTGGGGTTCTTCGCAAGTGGAATCTAACATGTGGAGTGAGCAATTGCTATGCGTGTCATAAAGGTTCGTACAAACGGGATAAGGGATTCAATAAACGAAAATATTTTTATTTATTATCTTGTGGCTCAAATTTCTATCGCTTTCGGGGTTCGTAATGTATTCGCAACTTTTTCTCAAAAGTATTATATATAGATTCATCTTTGAATTGGCTAATACTGGAGTGTTTATATGCCAATGTCTCAGGACGAATTCGTGAAAAAAATGGAACGCATCGCAGGTACGGCTATTTTGAATATTTCTTCTCATAACAAAAAGGTTATGATGGCTAAGAAAATATTATATGGTGTGGGGGAAAGGATGAAGGTTGCAAAAGAAACAATTGACGAGGCGTGGTTTGAGATTTCTTGTCGTTTTTCATTGGAGAGGGAGGTTGTAATGAGTGAAGCCTTCAGTATGATTTCATCAGCGGAAATGCGATTGATTTACAGTCCGAAAGAAAAGGGATTCCAGGCTTTGACCGTTGGCGGTTCAAGTGAATTGGTAATGGATAGAATTCTTTCTCTCAAAAGACTATTATCTGGCAGTAGTGGCAATCAGAGTGGTATGGACCAGTTACAACAGATGATGCAAGACCCACATGCTCAATTAGAGTTTATGTGCCAGAATTTTGCACGATTGGTGGAAATTGGTAAAATGAAATTGGGCGAGGCGGTAAAGGCTATTGTGAACGGCGGAGTATCACTGGGAATGGCAGAAGAGGAATATATGGCATACGCCGACAAGTTTCATGAGGTATGGGAGGCGAGATTGCTTGAAAAACAGTTGGGGATTGAAGAACCTGCCGATAGTATATCCTCATTTGACTTGGGAGACGATGAGTCTGGAGATGATATTGAGAGTGAGGACATAGTTGAGGATGAAGTTGAGGAAGTCCAAATACCAAAAGCCAGACCAGTAACGGGCAAACCAGTTTTTGAAAAGAAACAGCGTTTATCTGATGATGAAAAGGAGCAAATTTGGAATCTTTATAACTCGGGTAAAAAACCGCAAGAAATCGTGGATATTTTGGATGTAGATAAAAGTCAACTCACCAGCTATCTTCAGTATAGAAAAAAGATTGAGAAGTGAGATTGTGTCGTGGTATTGTTTGGAATGTAAACGGTATGTTGAGAACCGTGACGGTCATCGAGAGTTGAATCCGTTACATAAATATATGTGGGCACAGAAGGGAGGACAAGGTTGTGGAGGATGCTAGGAAGCCCAGAGGCGGGGGAGGATGGTACTGTATTGATTGTAGGGGATATGTGAAGGATAGGGACTATCATATCTTTGCGTTTCGTGGTCATAAGTGTGTATGGTCTTTGAAGGGTGGTGACTGTGAATCATGTTGAATATAAAAATCGTGGATTAGTCCCCGATGTTAAATTGACCAGAGGCAAAAAGAGGGCAATCATCGGTAAACTAAAAAAGTTCCCCCGATTCAGGCATTGCAATGATTGGATATTTGATGGGGGCAATCCAAATATGACTAAGGGATGTCCCTATTTCAGTGGGTATGACCCGTTTGATTTTGTGATGGATATTTATTACGATGATTGGTCTGGTGATGAATGTGCATTTTGTTCGTTCTATCGGGATGCATTAAATCACGAGGTTATTGGTAGTCTTGGATTTTTTCCGTATAGCGGAGGAAAAGTTGCAAGAATAAAAATGCCGGTAAATTGTCCTTTGAAGGAACTGGGCATAATTAGAAAAAAGAAGAAATTTGAGTTACGAAAGAAATTGGGATTCAAATCCAAGATTGACGATATCGAAACCAAGGGAACGGTCATGACCAATTGCGGAAACACCAATTGTGGAAACACTATAAATGTCGTAATCAGCGATTCGGTCTTGAACCGTAGCAATGTGGCTTCAGAGATAATCAATAAAATAAAAGAAGGTATGAACAATGAATAAACAATTAATAGATACGACGATGAAAGAAATGCGTAAGAGTGCGGATTCGATAGGCAGTAAGCTTTGCTACATTGTAATGATATTGCTCGTCTTATAGCAAATACGGCAGATAATATGAGTAAACTAGACATCCAGCGAGAATTACAACGTATATCGAAACGATTGGATGTTATGAGAAACCATGAGGGGGATTTAGGGACGGTTATGACGGGTTTTGGCTTGTTGGGATATCAGAGAGAATACGAGCTAAGGGTATCAGAATATTGGGGAATGAGAGTAAGCTAGTTGGTGGTATGATGGCGATAATTGGAAAGTGTCCCAAATGCGGATTGCGAACCTACGATGAGGTAACAGAATATTGTTATCAATGTTCCCCTACTTTACAACATGAATAGCATCGCCAGTCTATATACGTTCTCCAAACCAAAAGTGAATTTTAACATCCCAGTTTAATTTCTTTTTCGTGTCTGCACTGAATACATTTTAAAGTTAATTTTCCGAATACACCTTCGATATTATCCAGGTTTTCGGGTTTGGTGCATATTTTATTTTTCGTATCGCTATCTCCATCGTATCGAACTCCCCATTTATTTTTTCCGCACTGTTTGCATATCATCGGAAAAGCTTTTGGTATAATACGGGGATGATTTTGTTCATTCCATCTCATCATTTCTCACCGTTCTATCTTGCAATGGTTCTCTCCGCCACGAATTTAATGCCGAGCAGCATCCAGTATTTGCATAGATGATTTTCGCATATTTTTCATCATCAAGTGCCAATTGGCAGAAGTGCCTTTCTTTTTCGTTATCCCATATCAATGATGGGCATAGAGATACAGCAGGGGATAGGGGATGCAATCCCCTCCCGAGTGTGCAAGTTGCTCTGGTACAACAATATCCGCATCCAATACATTCCATGTTATAGCCTGAGTTCGTTGTCTAATGTTAATTCGTAATCAAGATGACCATCATGGGAAAAGTTGAATTGAGCTTCATAGAGAATGGTATTACATTCACAACATGTGTTATGTATTAAATCGGGAGATGGAATACTTTTCTTACATTTTGGGCATTTTATAGTTTCATGTGTGTATTGAATCCTGTCACGGCCACTTGATTCACGGTGTGGGTATGGTGTATAATTCCGGTAATAATCCATAGCTCGTTGGTATTCGTCATTTTCCAGATAAGAAGATATTTCGGGATATTCTTTAGCTTTGTGTTCGGGTTGATACTGATTCATGATATGTATTTTGACCTTGTCTGTTTTCGGCAAATCGTTTTTAATCCATTCAATGATTGGCTTGGTACAACATTCGAAGTGATTGGGAAGTACAAGATGTCTCAAATATACATTTGAACCGCTTCGTAGTGCTTTCATGATATTTTCTCTTACGGTACTTGTATAATATCTGACACCACCTAATCTTTTGGCGCAATAATCGTTACCAAATTTTAAATCGGCAAGGAAGGTATCAATTACTCCTGAAAGCAAATTCATTGCTCGTTTTGACATATACATATTCGTGTTGAGAACTTGTTTTATTGGAAGATTCATCTTTGGATGATTGAGGAATTTTAGTATGAAAGGTATATTAGGAGTTGGTTCACCGCCCAGCCAATCAATACATTCGAGACCTTCATACAAGGGTTTCATTTTCCATTCCCTGGTAAATTCACCTTCGTCACATGTTGCTTGGACGGGTGTGGTAAGTTCGGTAATTAGTCGTTCTATGTATTTGTCCTCATCTTCGGGAGTATTATCATAAGTTTCCTCCATAGGATTATAACAGAAAGCACAAGACATGGTACACCCGTTGAACCATACTGAGAATGCTGGAGAGATACCAAATTCTTCATTGGTAAGTACATAAGCTTGTTTTATCTTGGTATGCCCGACACCGCACTCTCCAATTCTTTCGAATCGGTTGGCCATGCATTTTCGGGGGCATAGTTCACAGGCAATCATGGTTCGGTTGGCCAGTTCACATTTCATATCCATCATTGACAGATTGGAGTTGCTATCTTTTTTAAGGTCGCCTCTTGTATTCAATATTTCAAGAACCGTATCATCCATAGATTTTAAATTACCAGTTACCAATGGTACTTTCAGTTTCAAATATTTTGGATTTTCCATCAAACACCTATATAGCATTGGAGCTATTTAAACATTTTGCGGATTATAGCCTCGGGGGAATGGAATAAAATTCGACGGAAATTTTTAAATATTTCGTATATATATAATTTGAGGCACAGTATTCGACAACTAAAAAAAGAAAGGATTAAATAGAGGTTATATCTATGGAAGTAGTGGAGAAAAATGTTCGCATGGATACCGTGGCTTTGATTGATGAAAAGGAACTGGCCACAGACCCTCTGGATGCGATGTATCTTTTGATGCGGATACTCTCTGAAAATCAAGAAACGATTTACAAGTGCATCAAACTCAAGAACGACAATGACGAAAATAACGGGTGTTAACAAATGAATGGAATGATACAACCCATACCAGATATAACTACTGAGACATATCGAGAGAATCCTGCGCTTGCATTATACAAGGTGGCGAAACAGCTTGAGGAAAACCAACGAGTAATTTGTACGAGGATTTCATTGAAGAATGAAGAACAGGACAAAGAGATTGAAAATATAAGGGAAAGACGTGGCGATTGCCGGACTGAGATAAAGGGCATGATTAAGAATAACACTACTTTGATTAAAGAGAATAAAGAAGCGATTAATGATGTAGGTTCCAAAATTGATGTAAGTGAGGGTGTAAAGGAAGAAACAAGGAAAGACAAACTTTTCAAATTCACCAGGGGAGCTTTTCGGGTGACACAGTTTGGCGTTTTTATGGGATTTTGTTATTTTATCGCAAATAAGTTTATTGCATCTTAGAATAAAAAAATAGGGTCTGAAAAGAAACAGACCCTTAAACTTGCGGCTTGGTAAACCACCATCTTGTGAACCTGTATCCTTTTTCAAGCAGATATGGACATTTTTCGTTTGGACATTCGTGTATGCGATGACTGACATCGAAGTTCATAATTGTTTGGATGTCACCCTCTTCGCATTTCGGGCATAGTTTTTCACTTCGCTGGTCAATTCTGATATTACTCCATCGCGGCGGAAGTGGTTGTTTGATTTCATTGTCTTGCTTGGGTTCGGGTTCAATGGATTTTATTTCGGCTTCGGGCTTTGGGTAGGTTATCGCTTCCTTTTCGATTGGTGTTTTACGGGATTGCGGTCGCCGGGGTGGTAAAATACCTCTATCAATGAGCTTATCAATTCGGGAGCGAATCATTCCTGATGAAAAGATTACGATGTTTCCATTGGCTTCTTTAAGATTTGCACCGTTAATAACAGGCAGCATTTTCCGGTAGGTTAGTCCAGTATTAAAAAGCTCAACAATCTTTTCATCAATCTCTTTTGTATATTTGATATATTTCCTTCTGGTCATAGTGTCTCCGTGTGAACAACTCAAAAAAACCAAGTTTAATCATTGTCACCGAACCCCTATATATCGTTGACTATATTTAAATATTCGCATGGATTTAGGAATATATTCAGAGAAAGTATTTAAAGAGTGTAAATAATAACGTAATAATGGCATCAAGTATAACTGCGGGGGATAGGGGGTGCAACCCTCTTTGGTATAAAAGATATGTTTGCCGTGAGATAGTACGGTACGCCAAGGATTATATCATCGCATTGTGGATTTATGATAAGGAAATGATTGTTTGTCGAGACTTGCGTATCCGGAATATGGATGATATATATCATATATTAGGATGGCTCGGTGATAGGAAACATAACTTCTATGTTGTGGGATTCAAGTTCAACTGGAAACTGGCAGAGGAGAGAATTCGGAAGACATCATATAATCCTTCGCACGGGAGGGGTAACGCTATCTCCTTACAACTGAGAAATCTAAGAGATAGTTCACCATTATTCTTGACGAAGGAAGTGGTTTTTGATTTGGATTGCGAGGATATAGGTTTGGCTGGAAATTTCGCTTTGGAACTTATAGAAGGATTGAAGGGTATGGGAATCAAGGGGGTGCATTGTAATTTTTCGGGTACGCAGGGATACCATATTGTCATTGAGGATGCCATACCTTATTTCGATGAGTACTATCCTCATTGGCGAAGATACGGAGTGAACAAGGAGACATTGAAGAATTACGCATTGAAAATGGCTGGAAAGATTCTTGATGCTTCTGTAAGATATGGATTTGAAGATAGGCGTGGACATGGTAGAACATATTCGATTGCGGGGGATGAGGTGGAGGTGGACTATTCGCCAATGTACCAGCAGGGATTGAGGAAACTCCCTTATACGATGACCAAGCGTGGTACAATTTGTTTCCCAGTTACATTAAAAATGCTCGGAGAAGCAAAGGATTCCAGCTATTATGGGTGGTATCCAGTCATGAATTATACCAATGAATATGGGAATATTTCTGGTCGTGGTATCCCCAAATTGCTTTGAGGAAAAAGTACAATAAGTATTAAATACTAACAAACCAATATAGGTGGAAAGAAACATGGAATATGAGAATGAAGTTAAAAAAATCCGTCAATATCGAGCAGAATATGAAATTTTGAATCCCAAAAGAAAATGGGATGATATGATTTCACAGTTGGAAAGCGGAGATTTTGACTTGGATTCTCTTATATACATGAGATGCAATTTACAGATAATAAGGGCAAGGGAGAAAGCAGCAAACTTGTCTGAGGATGAGATGAAAAAGCGAATTAAAAAGCTCTTTGAAAGTGGGATGGCCGAAAAGGACATTCAATTTGAGGTGGGCTTGAACTGGAAAACGATTAGACATATAATAGATAGAGGTTATAGGGATGGCGAAGAAAAAAGCTGAAAACAAGGACAAAAAGGTCAACGGACAGAATGCCACACATGTTTTGGCAGCGAGACAAAAAGCGGCATTGAAGGAATTGCAGATGTTGGTGGATGCGAGGTATCCATTGATTTATCTCGTTTCTCATGAAGAAAATCGTATCATTGAACTCATAAATACTCTCTGTGAAGAAGTCAAAAATGAGAAAGCATTGTCAATTTGGACTATTTCACAAGGTCTTTATGGATTCAGGGAAAGAGGACGATTCACAAACGATGATGAAACGAGTGCGCCTCCAATGGTTCTATCCAAGATTTTGAACAGGACCAAGAATGATTTGCCAGCATTGTTTATACTATTGGATTTTCATATGTATATGGAGAATGCAACGGTAGTAAGAATGTTGAGAGATTGTGCTTCTCTTTTGATGAACAGAAATTGCTCTGTCATCATAATTGCACCAGAATTGAAGATTCCGAGGGAACTGGAAAAGGTTGTACAAGTAATAGACTGGCCTTTGCCGGGTGCAGAAGAGATGAAGGCGATAGTTGATGGTCTTGCTCAGAGTAATGCCAAGAATACTCGGGTAGACCTCAAGGATAAAGATTTCATGGATGGTATTCTGAGTTCGCTTCAGGGTTTGACCTATGACGAAGCGGAGAATATTCTTTCCAAATCTCTAATCAAGAAGAAGACTTACGATATAGGAGTAATTACATCGGAGAAGAGACAGATTATCAGAAAGGGTGGATTTTTGGAGTATTACAGTGCGGATTTTGGAATGGATGATTTAGGTGGAGTGGGGATATTGAAGGATTGGATACATGTCCGAAAATCCTTTTTCACAAAAAAGGCACAAGAATTCGGTATCCCGTATCCCAAGGGAATGCTTCTGATTGGAATTCCTGGCTGTGGAAAATCACTGGCTTGTAAGATTATGGCAAATGCTTGGCAGATGCCGTTATTGAAATTTGATATTGGAAAGGTATTTCAGTCTCTCATAGGTTCCTCGGAGGGAAACATAAGGAGTGTGGTAAAACTGGCGGAGGCTATTGCACCATGCGTTACTGGTGATACATTGGTTACGCTGAGTGATGGCAGTACTATACCGATTGAAGATATGTATATTCAAAACGAAAATTATAGTGTTTTGGGTATTGATAATGATTTGAAGATAAAAGAATTTCCAGTAAAGCATGTGACAAATAGAAATGTAGATAGTATTTTGAATATAAGGTCTACTAATGGCGAAATTAGAGCTACAAAAGACCATCCATTTCCTGTAATGCGAAATGGATATATAGAGTGGTTGAAAGCATATGAACTTGAGAAGGGAGATTATATTGTAATGCCACATATTAAAATTAAGAATCCAAAATCGTTCAACCCAGTTAATTTGTATCCTGGCATGCGAGATGCAAAGGGGGGATTACGATGGGGTCGTGGCGGATTTATGGATGCTGTTATACCTAAACTGCCTCCATCAAGTGATATTGAGGACTTATATTATTTGCTTGGATTGATTGATAGCGATGGATATTTTGGTCAAAAATATCGTATTGGCTTTGTGAATACCAATAAATATTTACATAAACAGTTTTCAAAAATTATTTTGAATAATTTTGGCATAAAAACAGCGATGAATGAGACAACTTCGAAGCATAGTGACTTTATTAATGTTCTCAATGCTAAACCTTGTTTCAATAGTAAATGCGATAGTAAAATAATGTATATGATGATGAAGGAAATTAGAGAAATATTGCCTATGTCAAGTGAAGATAATGTGCGAGCATATCTGTCTGGATATGCTGATGGTGATGGATGTATTACTACCGATAATCGGGTTGTTTTTTCTACGTCGGACAAAGAAAATGTTATATTGATTCGGCATTTGTTTCAAAGATTGGGGCTTTTGCCACCTATTCCTTCTAAAAGAAAAGAACCGAATAGAAAAACCAAATACAATATTACCGTGACATCAGGAGCAATAGGTTTGCTTGGTTTAAAATGCCGTCATCCTGTGAAAAGAAAAAGATTGAAGGATATGAATATTGAGAAGACTCATAGTAGGTGGTATAAATTTCCTATTGGAAATTTACTAAAAGATATTCGTAAAAAGTCGGGTAAAACGTTTAAAGATATAAGTAATGAAACAGGGTTTTCTTCGTCAATCATCCAAAATTTTCAGAATAAATATCATCCGGATAGATGGCAATTGGAAAGGCTTGCCAATATTTTAGGTGGAAGATTATCTGATTTGGTCAATTCGGATATCAATTGTACTTTGATAACCGACATACAGGAAATAAAAGGTAAAACTTCTGTATTTGACCTTGTTTTGGATGTGGATGGAAAAACAGAACCGAATTTCATTGGAAACGGCTTTATTATACATAATTGTGTCTTATGGCTTGATGAGGTGGACAAGAGTTTTCAGGGAATCAAATCCAGCGGAATGACGGATTCTGGTGTTACGGCAAGGGTATTTGGAACTTTAATTACTTGGCTTCAAGAAAAAACCAGTCCGGTATTCGTTGCCATGACAGCAAATGATGTCACCCAGTTGACGAGTACGATTCCAGAGATAACTCGAAAGGGGAGACTTGATGAGATATTTTTCATCAACTTGCCGAATCATGTAGAGAGGGAAGAAATATTCAAGATACACATTTCCAAAGCAAGGGAACTTCATCCTGGGCGTGATGCATCAAAATTCGATATCAAGATGTTGGCACAGAAATCGAAACAGTTATCGGGTGCTGAAATAGAGGGTGCGGTTGTAAATGGATTGTGCTTGGCATTTGACGAAAAAAAGCCACTTGAAATGAGTCATTTGCTCAAGGGCATTGTTGACATACAACCGATAATCAAGACTGCAAAGGAGCAGATGAAAGAAGTATTGAAGTTTGCCAACGAAGGTAGAGCGAAATTTGCTTCGAAACAGGATGACGATGATTCGGATATGGGTGCAGGCAAAAGAGTTGTCGGATATAATTAAACTTAAATACCCCCTCTCATATATAGGGGTAAAAATAATAACAAACCTTAAATATATCCAAATATATATAGTATAAACCGAAAAAACGGAATATAAAACACAGGTGAAAAAAAATGAGTAGCTTTACGAAAGTAGCATGCGATAACGTGGTTGATTTGGACTGCGCGAAAAAGGCATTGAAGAGAATGGGAATTGAAACCCGTCAGAATGTCAAACCGAGAGGCTATCACCAATTTGGTCAGGCTGCTGACCTTGTTGCTGTAATGGCCAACAGATACGATATTGGCTTCATGAGCAGAAAAGAGGGCGGATACGACCTCGTTGCTGATTGGAGTATGCTTGGAGTGAACAAGACCAAGTGGGTTGGAGAGTTCAAGCAGAACTATCTTCGAGAATATGATGTGAAACAATTCCGAAGACGTGGCTGGAATGACATCAAGGAGACCAAGGATTCCAAAAATGTAATCCATCTCGAATGTACTGTCCAGAGTGGCGGTTGGTAGATAAATCGTTTTATTGAGGTGATGTGATATGGGCGAAGTTCAGAAGGGACATAAAGTCCATATTTACATCAAACCCGATGGAACGATGGACATATCCGAGGTATGCCCCGAAATGCAGACTATTTTGGAAGCAAAAGGTCTGAGAATTGTGAAACCAGAGGTTGATGAATTATGACACAAGTAATTAAGGTTGACATATTTCCCGATGGAACGCAGACAATTGATACACAGGGATTCAAGGGCGAATCGTGCTTGGACATTGCCAAGGAACTTGGCAAGGTCGGAACTCCCAGTATCAAGAAGAAGGCGGCGTTCTATGAGAAGGGAGAAGAGGCAGTCATTGTAGGAAAAACTGGATAGAAGAACCGATTTATTTCGGTTCTTATTTTTTATTTTTTTTTGATTTCTATAACATTTGCGTTTTATAACGAAACTGTTTTATACTTTCGTATCGTTCATCTTATCATGGCAACGGATAAGGAGAGGGATGAGGATTTTAATCGCAAACGTGAAGTGGCTATAAAAAAGATTTTTCATCTTTTGAACGATGATAGTGGAAAATCGCAAGATGTGGCTACGGTGGATATTGTATTGAGGATTTTTGGAATGGAGTGTTTGGTTGAGGGTTGTCATAGGCGTACCAGGTCAAATAATCTTTGCATGAAGCATTGGCAAAATGCACGGGCAAAATATCATAAGGTGGCAGTTAATTTCTTTGAGGAATCCACAGAAAATAATTTTGAGAATTGGTTGGAAGATACATTGGAGGTTATGGATGATTAGATTCATGTGCCGAGTTTGCGGTAAAACCGTTGATAATGATGGATATAAGACTTTATGTTGTCCGTGTGGGAGTAAAATTCTTGTCAAACTGAAAAAGAATGCCACCAAGAAATTATTTACAGATTAAAAAGGATAGTTTTTAATATATTCAAACGGGATGGTTATTATATGTCGAATGTAAAGCAATTGGAACAAAAGATTCTCTATCACAAGCGTAAATATTATGAAGGCAATCCGGAAATTTCAGATTCTGAATTTGATGCAATAGAGAAAGAATTAAAAAAGATTGACCCGAAAAATCCAGTATTAGATATAGTTGGTGGCGATTTTTCAATATCAAAAGATAAAAAGGTCAATCACGATATTGTTATGTTATCATGTCAGAAGGCAAAGGATTGGCGTGATATAGTTAAATTTGTAAATATGGACGATTTAACTGTATCGTACAAGGTGGATGGTCTTTCATGTTCACTGATATATGAAAATGGTATATTGGTTCAAGCCTCGACTCGTGGCGATGGGAAGGTAGGTCAGGATATAACGGCAAATGCGATGCAGTTAACAAATATCCCCAAACGATTGAACAAACCAGTTGATATCGAAGTTCGGGGTGAGGTTTATTTGCCAAATTCGATATTCAAGACAATGAAATCGCTTGGTTACAAGTCTCCCCGTAATGTTGCATCTGGTACACTTACTGGAGACCATGCCAATCTGGTATCGGAGCGTAAACTGAGATTCATGGGATGGGATATATTATCCAGAGATAAAAATTTCGATACCAATTCAATTGATACTTACGCAAAGACATGGGCTATGGAGGATTTGGGATTTGAGGTCGCGGAATACGATAATGTAAGAAAGGGCGATACGTCAAAATTGAAACAAACGACAGAGGACATAATGAAGAACCGCAAGAGTATAGATTTTGACATAGATGGATTGGTATTCAAGATAAGCAACGGTAAATTAAGGGATAGCATGGGAGCAACTAGTCATCACCCGAAGTGGCAGATTGCATGGAAGTTCCCGTCTGAGGGCGATGTAACCGATTTAAAGGATATTGTATGGCAAGTAGGGCGTACAGGCAAGGTAACACCAGTTGCGATTCTGGCTCCCGTGGAGGTTGCCGGTGCGACCATACAGAGGGCTACATTGAATAATCTTGATTATATCACCAATGGAAAGTTGAAGGGGATTGGGATAGGTGACAAGGTATATATCACGAGAGCTGGTGATGTGATTCCTTATGTGGCGAGTATATCCGTAAGTAATGGGCGTGGTTTCCCCATTCCGACCCAGTGCCCGGATTGTGGTTCTCCATTGCGAAGGGATGGTGTGGATTTATTTTGCGATAATCTTAATTGTCCAGGCAGACAAATTGGTACGGTGGAGCATTGGGTAAAAATTATAAAAATTGATAAATTCGGGACAGAGACAATTAATAATGCTCATGCTGCTGGTAAATTGTCTGGTATTGAGGATATTTATTTATTACAGAGAGATTACATGGTAAACACATTCGGTGTTAATGGTGGCAAAGTGTACGATAACATCCAGAAGGCAAGGACTGTACCTTATGAAAAGTTCATCAATGCGATAGGTTTGGATTTCGTTGGCAAGGGAACGGCAGGCAGGGTGGTCAAGGTTTTCCCTACCATTGATGATTTTCTTAATGCTTCTATTGATGATATTTCAAAGGTTCCGGATGTCGGGAAAAGGACAGCAACGAGCTTGTTTACTGGAAAGAAGAGAATCCGCGAATTGTTGAAAATAATAACAATCAAATATCCGAGGAAAACGATTGTGGCATCTGGCAAGTTGAAGGATATGAAGATTTATGTCAGTGGTAAGATTTTCGGATTGAAAAAGGATGAAGCGAGGGCATTGATTGAATCTCACGGTGGTATCTGGAAGGGTTTCTCGAAGGGATTGAACTTATTGATTTCTGGGAGCAGACCAGGACCAGCAAAGTTGGCAAAGGCAAAGACTTGGGGAATGAGGGTTGTCGATGAACAGTGGCTTGAATCTCAAGGCATTAAACCATAAGTATTTAAATGCTATTTAAAGGAGAAAGATTTTTATATATTTAAACGATTGCTATCCGTGGATAGGCTACCCATTCGGTCTATTCATGTGAGGTAGATAGCATGGATACACAAGATACACAAGATTATAAAATTGTCAATATGGTTTTTTCAGGTTCTACTGGACGTAAATTAGACTTGGATAAAATCTACGAATCCTTTGATGGAATGAATGTGAACTATGACAGGTCTCGATTTCCTGGTTTGATTTTACGTTTCAACGAACCCAAGATAACGATTTCTATGTTTCGCTCTGGGAAGATGGTTTTTACGGGATTGAAAAGCGAAGACGATATGAATCGTGGATTGGAGTTATTGAAGACCAAAGGTCAGGAATGTGGGTTGAATGATTTTGATAGTGCAACAAGTAAATTACAGAATATTGTTTGTACCATCAATCTCGGGTATGAATTATTTTTAAGCAGACTAAGTATCACACTTGGGTTTGAGAGGGTTGAATTTGAGCCAGAACAATTCCCAGGATTAATTTTGAGATACGAAGACCCCAAGGTTGTTTTTCTTATGTTCGGTTCTGGTAGGGTGGTATGTACTGGTGGCAAAAGTCGTGATGAGTGTTCCCGGGCGGTTGAGAGTTTAAAAAAATTATTAAAAACTATTGAGGGGATGTGAAATGGAAATAAAAGAAATCCTTTGGCGGTTGCATACACGAGAAATGTATCTTGAAGATGCCTGTGAACTGTTGAATATCCAGCCAATGAGATTGAGTAAGTTATACAGGGCCAACATAGAGGCGATATTGGCAGAAAAGAAGCAAGGGCAGCAAAAGGATGCTATGGATGATGGAATACTTGTATCTACTGAGGCCGTTCCTGTCCAAGAGACTGTCCAAGAAGAAACGATTACTCCAGTTCCTGTCCAAGAGACTGTCCAAGAAGAGATTCCTGTCCAAGAAGAAATGATTATTCCAGAGATTCCTGTCCAGGCAATTGTCCCAGAGATTCAAGAGTCTGCGGAGATTGATGAACCGATACGACAAGACCCATTTTATGAAATATCGGAAGAGGCTGCAAAAATGATAGATGCAGCAATATTAGAGCAGAATATTCCTGTCATAATTACCAAGGATTTTCAATGGGCTTTTGAGTTGGCGACACTTCTTCTCGGTGATGCGGAACTTGTTAATATACCAGAAGATGATTTGTTGGACATAGATGGTCCGATTAATATAATTGCTCCCGACAAGATAAATGAGATACAGCAGGATTATTATGCTATGCTTTTGAAACCAAAATTTGAGGATAATACTGTTATTTTGGAAAAGGATTGTATTGAAATTATCGGTGACGAGTGACGGAATGGCTACCTTTATTGATTTGTTTGGTGGCATAGGTGGATTCAGGCTGGGCATGGAGAAGTACGGTCATGAATGTGTTGGGTACTACGATTTGAATAAATATGCGGTAGCAGTATATAATTATAATTTTGGTGATAATCATGAGCCAATTGACATTAGACGGGTTTCAAGCGAAGAAATCCCAAATCACGACATTCTCTGTGCGGGCTTTCCTTGCCAGAGTTTTTCGGTTGCTGGAAAAAGGAAAGGATTTGCCGATGAAGCACGAGGTACCTTATTCTTTGAAATCTTACCCCAATCCCTGATTTCTTTCATCGTTAAATCCGTTTCTCCAGATTCATAATCCTTTCTCATTCTTTTACCCAATTCATTTCTTTTTCAAAAACTTTAGCGGTTTCCCTACCGCATACAAACCAGTTTTAGCACCCATGCCACCTCCCAAACCCTTGAGAGTCGCACTATTACCATCCGTACCTCGTATGCGGAAAGCATCGCTCAATAATAATCCTTTAACATTTTCCAGAAACACCATTTTAGGTCTTTTGTCCCTAACGATTCGCTGGTGGAGCAAAAGCATTCCAATGCTCTTACGGGCGTTCAAATTGATAACTTGATTGAAGCGGAAAAAAAAGTTATGAAAATTGGCACTCCAACGATAATGATTCAAAAGCATCAACATTGGCGAGAGGGTAAAAAGCCGTTACGGGGATATAATGATACATCTCCGACAATAAGGGCAAATATGGGCGATAATATGCCAATGATAATCAAGAAGCATGAGACAAGGAACCGTTCAAGGGCATACATATCACAAACTCAATGATAAAACGGATTCATTGTGCTGTGCTAAAAGTCCCAAGATTATTGACCGTGATTTGGATTTACCAACAGCCAATCCTCCGGTAGTATCTCAAAAAACAGATGACCGAATTGCTGGATGGGTGGAAACCGACAAAAGAATATTTGCTTTTCAGGGTGATAAAAAAAGAAGTTCCACCATAAGAAGATTAACGCCTGTGGAATGTGAGAGACTTCAGGGATTTCCAGACAACTGGACTCAATATGGCATGTTTGAGGATGGTATTAAACCAATTTCGGATACGCAACGCTATAAGATGGCTGGAAATGCAGTCACAGTAAATGTGATAGAAGTAATAGCTAAAAGAATTATCTAAAAGTACTTTTAACTCTGATGTCTTTAACCTCATTTTTTTTCTTTGGTCTTCCAACGGTCACATATGCCCGGGGTTGGCTTGTTTTTGAAAAACCTATATGGGATTGGATAGGCGAGAGATAACGGGTTTTGTCAAGTATGATTTGTTTTGTGAACACAAGATAATCTAATATTTCGTCAACCATAGTAACATAGTTTTTATGGTTGCGTCCTATTCTTTTCCTGAGCTTGGATTTTCCTATACCGCCAGTATATGTATGAAATTTGATGGTGCTTTTGATTTTATCAACTATTTCCTTCCCGTATGTATATTCTACTGGCAGGATTGAAGCAATATCGGGATTAATAAATCCGCTATCTACCATTCCTTTTACTACATATCCGAAGAAATCATTATATGTTTCTTGGGTGAAATCCTTCATTTTAATATTTGAATCGGTAACATCAATAAGAATTCGGCTATGTTTTTCCATGATTTTGTAGAGGTCATCCATGAATATTTGTACGGCATCATGCAAGGAAATTTTATAGTATTCATCCGAAATCTTTTTCTTTTTTTCGGGAGTCTCCTTTTTGTGAATAATATGCCTTTCACGATGGTCTACTTTTATAATTTGAGCCGATTTGGTGGCGATTCTTTTATCTTCCATTTTCATCTCTGGTGTTTCGAATGCGGCCAGTTCATCGTCTATCACGGGTGCGGATAGTGAATTCATGAAGTCCATTTGAGGGGAGCTTACCTTTTTTACTGGGGGTGTTTTTGGAGAAAGGTGGTCTTGAATATATTTAAGAACTTTTTCGTTGTCTTGGGTGAAAACAAAATGTTTATTATTGAGGTTTTTACCTCCATGCTCTTTGCACATTTTACGAAGTATCAGAAAATCTGAGATGTCCTTGATTTGCACATCATATTTCTTGCTTAAATATTCAATTACAACCATAATGAATCGCCAATTTTAGAAATTAAGAATAGAGATGATAACGAGTTAGTATTTAAAAATGTTTGCTATATATTTATGGGAACATAAAAAACTACCCTTTTTCGTTTGCTCGGCTTCTATCTGTTTTCCACCATCTTTTGGGCAGAACGATTTTTTTACGAGAAATATTTTGCATTCATAGGTCAATGGATTGTGGTCTATGGTTTTTGTTGGCCCATATCCCATGTGTGTGAGAGAATAATTTACTCATCATTCTTAACCCATTCCCCATTTTTCTTACTTACCTTGTAGAACATAACGTATCCAGCAGAACGTGGATTTCCGCTCAAGTCCTTGTCATCGGGGTTATTCGGGCCGGCCTGTCGGAATCTATGCGACGGTGCCCGTCTGAATTTATGTCCGTCAAATATCATGCTATCTGCCCTACTCATTCATCATTTAATAAATCAATTAACCTTATGGAAGATTCGGATTGACATAGCATTGATAATTCCTCGTGTCGTATTTGAATGACATTCCAGGTGTAATAAACAAAGCTGCCAGTCGCCAGCCGTTATCCTCATATCCACCCAGCGTCAATTTCAATGCCAATCCTTCTCTGTACAGCGTTTGTTCTCGTCCATCGACATCGAACACCAGTAGTTCTTTTTCTACGCCTTGGTATGTTTTCATGCGAAATCCAGTTAAAGTCCATTTTTGCATTTCATTCCTCACTTTTTCGATACACCTTTTAAAAAGTATCTGCGGTCTTGAATTGTGATAATGTGAGTCTTCCCAGATTACCTTCCAGTTCTTCGTTTATCTGTTTCCAGTATTTGGGCATCCTCTTGATGAGAATCTCTTTCTGTCTGGTCGAAAGGTATCCTTTTTTGATATACTGATTGGAAAAGGATGATAGAAGTCTGCCATCAAACCCAGTAAAACCTATGGTGTTATCTTCTCTGGTTATTTCGGATTGTTGCTCTTCCGAAGTCTGCCGGTCAAATATCATGGAATTGAAAAGAGCATTATCATTTGTTTCAATGAGTAGTTTGATTGCTTCTTTGGTTGCGCTATCTTCTTTATTCACTGCCTCACCTACAAACCTATATGCCATTGGGTGTATATAAACCTTTCGGTTGTTTTATCTTATTTTTTGTGGGAAACTCTTAAATATGACCATAGTTATATAGGTTGTATGGATAAGGATAATAAGAGAACTACTTTTAAATATCGAGGTTTTTTGATAAAACCTATTTATAAATTCAAATGGACAGTATATCTTGAAGTCAAGAGTGATAGGAGGAATTTTGACAATCCCCGGGAATGTTTGAAATTTATTAACGCATACGGTAGAGCAGTAATTCCCAAATTGGTTCTTGATAATTGGAGAGTTGTGGAGCGATTTACGAATAAACCATATTTACCCCCTGTGATGTCCGATGGGGTGTCTTTATCGGGCGATGCTTTCAATCATCCGAAATTTTCCAGTGGTGCATCTGTGAATATTTCTCTTGTACAAGGTAAAATTGATGATTTCGTTGTTACTGAAAGTGGTTCATTATATGTGCTTGGAAAACCGAATCCGGATTATGAGAAACAGTTCCCAGATGGGAAGAAACGATTCATGGATTCTCTGACAGAAATCTATCAAGGAAAGGGATGTTAGAATGGATATAGAAGATAGGGATAGAAGCGATGTAGCCCATATATGTGAGATGCGAGGAGCGAAGGAAGCACATGCGTTGGCAGACGACAGTAGCGGTGATGTGTGGATACAATTGTTCCAGCAGGACGGTTTCAAGAGTACCTATAATAACAATATAACAGTTACGCAACTCAAGAAGGTATTGAGGGTGATGGAGGGTCTTGAAGAAGTTTACAAATGTCCAGTTACGGTAAGTTGGCCTGGGGTGAAAGTGGAAATGACGGTCAAAATGAATGAAAATTCACCTGTCCCAGATTCGGTTCGTGAACACAAGGAAAAAGATATGCAGAAACAAGGACAGAAGGAAACAGAGATGAGAAAGAAGATAGAGGTATATCTTTTTGGATTAAAGGAGAAGAATGTTGTGAGAATTGATGTTGAGGTTATGTCACTTGAATTAGGGTTAAATTTTGAGAAGACAAGAGATATTGTTTTTAAAATGGAAGAAGAGGGGTTGTTGGCACTTGGTTAAAGAAACGATGTTGATTTTCGGAAATGGCTACATAGGAAACGAATTGGCATATTCGGAGGAAATCCTTAGATTTTACAAGGTATGGATGTCACCAGCTCGTATAAATTCTCCTATGGACATCATACATGAGTTGGAAGTTTACAAACCTGATGTTGTGATAAATTGCATCGGCAGAACGGGAACGCCAAATGTGGATTGGTGCGAAAACCATAAGGCAGAAACATTATTCGCCAATGTCACGATTCCTTCGATGTTGGCAATTGAATGTTCTCAATATAAGGAGGATGAAAGGGGCGGTACACCATTGGTTCACATCGGTTCTGGATGTGTTTACGAGAATACTTATGGTAAAAAAACGGAGACCGATGCTCCTAATTTCTACGGTTCTTATTATTCGAGAACAAAGATAATGGCCCAAACGATACTTTCGGAGTTTCCGAATGTCTTGCAGTTGAGAATTCGTATGCCCATCGGAACGAAACCGCACCCGAAAAATCTTTTGAATAAATTAATACAATTCGATAAGGTCATAGATTTACCCAATTCCGTTACGACGTTACCAACATTGGAAAAGGTACTGGTAGAACTATTGAGGATGGGCGAAAGGGGGATATATAATGTAGTGGAAAATGGTCCAATAACTCATCCTGAGATAATAAAAATATATAACAGGATAGCATTGGAGCATCATCTGAGGCTGAGTTATCCTGAACCGAGGATAATGTCATTGACCGAGATGTATGGTCTTGTGAAGACACCGAGGTCTAACTGTATCCTTTCGGTCAGAAAACTCCAAGACAAGGGTATTAATATCCCGTTGGCCGAGAAAGCGATAGAGTACTGCATTGAGAAATTGGTAAAAACTCGCGCCAAAAAACTTTTAATTCAGCACAATAGCGGTGAAAAATATGAGCATAATGATTGATAATGTAAGTATGTTCGAAACACGAAGGATTGCCAGATTCCTTCACGAAACCTTCCCACTTGTAACTATCATGGTTACGATGCCAGATGGAAAAATAGTTGATATGACAAAAAAGTGATATATATGGACAGAGAAACATCTGCAAAATATGAACATCTTGACCGTATTCACGATGATACTGATATTTGTTCAAAATGTAGCAAGAAATCTCACGAGGTCAATGCTGCAAGGAATACCCGTAGGGCTTACGAGGCATGGGTAAAAGATGAATTACCGCAGAAAACGGTGGATATTCTCTATGAATGTTTTATAGATGAAAAATATTTTTTGTGTGGGGATTGTTTCAATGCGGAACTGGACGAGAGGGGCATTAAACTTTGTAGCATGGAGCATGTCATAGTTAGCCGAATGTTTGAATTGGGTCTCCCATTCACAGATATTAAGATGAAACTTGCCAAGAAGTTTTTACTTGGAGGATAATGTTACCAGAAGGCTGTGAGGATTGCCCGAGGCCAAGGGTTTGTATGTTTTCAGGATTATGTTTATTCGGTGAGAAAAATGTTTGAACCAATGTTATGCGATAATTGCAACGAACACAAGTTGCTGTACTACCAAAACCGTGATTGTCTATGTAAACAATGCTGTGATAAGAATGACGGGATTGTGAGAACTGGAAAGATTTCAATGTAATAAAATGTTTGAGAATAATACGGGAGAAAGGGTTTGAGCTTGGCATGGACAATGAGGACATATTCAAATATGAAAGAGAATTCGCAACATGTGAATCTGTGCCACCTTCTCAAATCTACATAAACGATGTTTCAAATAATTGCGAAAGGGATTCAGATGATAAAAGCGGGGGATAGGGGGTGCAACCCCCTTAGAGAGATGAAGATTTGGAAACTTGGCAACGATAGATGGACGGAGCATTTCCCAAAATCGGAGCATATAGATGCGTTACATGAGTTCATCCAAGGTGTATTTGAGAAGTATGGCAAAGACTTGAAGGGAACTTTCAAGGCATCAATTAAGTTCAACGGTGGCTACGGCAAAAATCACGATACAGGTGCAACAACGATGATTACGGTCACGGGATATTTGGGAGATATATGGATGCCACTTGAACATTATTTCGAAGGACACAGGATATTATATTTCAGGCGATAAAATGTTATGTTGCAAAGATAACTGGTGTGAGAAGTGCATGATTGAACAGATGTTGATGGATTTAAAGATTCACTTCAGTTCAAAAACAGGAAAAAAAGTCCACAGCGGTCTTTATATGGGTGATGGTTCATTAAAGGGTGATTGCGGTTACAAAATTGCGGGAAGAAATTCTTCTACATATACTCGAATAGAATGTCTTATCAATATGTGTTCCAAATGTAAATCGCATCTGATTAAGAGATTAAATGAAAGAAAAAAACGAGAGCCAAGAATTCTCAAAACGGTATCCTTGGATTCATGCGAATGCTGCGGATGCGATTCATACCATAAACTTTTTACAATATTTGAAGAAATACATTACTCTTGTCGGACATGTGGTTATATTATATTAAAGGAAGTTTAGATTATGCAAAGCGAAGATATCAAAAAGGTGTTGGCTAGTCACGGAATTAAATTCATAGAGAAAAAGGTGTTGGCTTACAAGGGTGCTGGGAATCGGGTGACAACACCGAAGGATTGGGGTAAATGCGATGTTATAATAATCAAGCCCGAAGAGAGTCGTGGCGTAATTGAGATAATGGAAGAGATGATGGACGAATTGGATGTCATCAAGAAAGCTTGTTCTCGTATGTGTGATAGGTTCAAAGATTTCAATTTTGATTGTAATGAAGAAATGAATCTTGAGGATGAAAAATGCAGAAAATGTCCTTATGGAGTAAACATCATGAAATTGAAAATGAAATTTTCCGAGGTATCAACTCATTTCTCTGAGGAGGAGATGGACAAGAGGATTTTGCGAGAATTTGACAAGATACGGGATGGACCAATGCTGTGAGGGGTGATGATGCCGAGAAAAAAACGAGATAAATCAAGATATAGTGTTACCAGCGTTGAATTAAAGGATATGAAAATCATCAAACAATATCTGGCTTTCCGCGGAATAACTTTAATTGATTATTTAAACGAGTTGATTGAGGAAGATGTAGTTAATTGGCCAGAGTTTCTTTCGATACCCTACTTCAAGGGTGTCAATAAATCTTTGATGGAGGAATAAAATGGTATATATCAGGAGGGAATAAATGCTAAAAGAAGTGAACATATGCGATTTTTGCCATAATGAACGTGCTGAATATCCCATGAGAGAAGCTACACGCATATGTGTTTTTTGTAAAAAGGATATATGCCACTGGCATACAGCACCTTTTCTACGCAACCACACATCCAAAGATTTCGTAACTTTCATGAAAAAGCATGAAATAGGTATGTGCCGAGAATGTAGTAACATTTCGAATAATAGTAAATCTATAATTGGGTTCTACAATCGGGCTAAGGAGTTGCGTAACAACAATAATGCACTAAAAAGAATAATTGCGAACAAGAATAAAAAATTGGAGAGCGTAAAAAATGAATTCGCAAACTTGCACGGAAACTTGCATCATAAACAAACATCCATATTAAAAGCGTTTAGTATTGAGTATGATGAGTTGATGGGAGAAATTATTGCAGGAATGTCTTTCATGGAGGAATAAAATGCCCAAAAACGATGAGCTAATTATGTATATAGTTGTCAATTCCGATTTAAAAATGGGTAAAGGGAAAATAGCGGCTCAGGTTGCACATTCGGCCACACCATACGAAACGATATTCATCTTGGTATAATAGATAAGATTTTCATATCACCTGCCGGTTTTCATATTTATGAAGAAGGCGAGTGTACGGTTAGTTATTTGACGAGGGGCGGTCCTAACAGGGGAGGAAATTGGGAGAGGGCATTTGAGGTGGTAGAATAATAGATGTTGAAGAAGCTTGTCAAAAGGTCATGGATTCTAGGACGGCTACCTATGTGCCTGGTGAGGGTGGCGATGCGGCATGGTGTCCTGTTCAAAATATATGCTATTTGATATTTGAACCTGAAGAACAGGGCGAGAGAAGAAAGAAATGCTGGTATGGTAAATTGGAATGTACACAGTGCAAAAAAGAGATTTCCGAACAATTGAGATTTTATCTTGGTGCAATTAATGATAGCTTGGAAAAAATGGAGAAGAAATAATGTATAAAAAGATTGACCACATGAAAAATATAATGATAATAGGAATAATAATCCTCATAGCGATGATGCCGTTGGTATCTGCCGATACTGAACAGATTGAGGTCAGGTATACCGTAACCAGTGACGATGAAAAAATTGACGTATTCATGGCCGCAAGTTCCGAATTCAATATTGCGAAATCTGATTTTGAGAAAGCGATACGAGATGTTGTTTCAAATCAATCCCAATCCGAGTTAATAACTATGGGCAATGTTGATAATTTCAACGAAGAAGTTGGTAAAAAGATAGGTTTCTATTCTAAAATCCCGGCTGATGCCACGGATGCCAGTTTAAAGAAGATAATATACACTGTTGATGGTGTACAATATACTTTTACGGTAATAGCTGATGAAAAGGAGGATAACGAGAACGATGAGGAAGGTAGCGTTATATTTTTGATTATTGCCCTTGTGGTTATTGTATTTATAATAATTATTCTAATCGTACTCGCCATGAAATCGAAAGGTGTGGACGAAATTGATGATTTCTTGGATGATGATTTAAGGGAATACGAGTGTCCGAGTTGTGGCGCGATAGTTACGTCTGATATGGATAAATGCCCCGAGTGCGGGGAAAGTTTTGACGAGGAAGAATTCAGGTGTCCAGAGTGTATGGAAATGGTGGAGAAAGATGCCACCATCTGCGTTTCCTGTGGGTCGGAATTTTCCGAACCAGTAAAGGAGGAATCCAATGAATAAAATTGGTGTGTATGCTGGGTCATTTAACCCCTTTCATAAGGGTCACTTGTCGATTGTCAGGAGGGCTTCCCTTCTTTTTGATAAGGTCATAATATACGTCAGCCAGAATGCTACAAAAACTGGAGTAGGATGCAAGGCATCAATTGAAAGATGTATTTTACCCGATAATGTTGAGGTTGATTTTTTACCGAACCGAATATATCTGGTTTCTTATGTGGAGTCTCAATTTCCCGATGACCGCATATATCTTATTAGGGGCATCAGGAACGGTCATGACGCTGATTACGAGATAGAGATGAAACATATCAACTCTCAAATCAGCGATAGCATAGAAACCGTTATATTCCCTCCAATGCTTGAATATTCGTCCATGAGTTCAAGTACCATTCGAAACTTGATAGGATACGATAGATGGGAAAATGTAGTTAACGAGTATCTTCCGCGTCAGATATTCAACGGTGTATTGAAGAATGAGATAGAAAATGACAGTCGTAATCCTTTTTATATACGGTGGAGAAAACTGATGGAGAAATTCGAAGGCCCGGATTTTGAGATTCATTTTAATTTGGTAGATATACTATCAAAATATTCGGACAAAAAAAGATATTATCATGGATTGATACATCTGTCTCATTCTTTCAGTGCTTTTGACAAACACTTATCCGAGATTGAGGGGTCGGATGCACTGGAGTTGGCAATATTCTACCATGATTATTATAATGATGGCGATGACCCAGAGCGTAGAAGTGCAGATGTAATGAGGAAACATCTGGCTGGTAAATATCCTGGTGAAATTTTGGATAACGCCCATACAATAATAATGGCAACGGCCTCTCACTTTACGAGAGCTATTTTTGATTATACTCCAGCTCAGAAGTGGATGATGGATATTGACCTTGTTGACTTGGCTTCGGACTGGGAGGACTTTGAGGGCATAAACGATATGAAAAGAGGCGAAATCTGGAGGGAATACAAGGCACATCATCCTGATGTAGATGCTCCTGATGAGGTATATCGGGAAAAAAGGAAAGAATATCTTGGTATCCTATTATCGTATCCGAAAATATATCAGTCGGAGCAGTTTGAGTGTTACGAGTCAAAGGCTCGGTCAAATATTAATAGGTGGGTGAATGAATAAGAAAAGGACACACACATTTGTATTATGCTGTATTCCAATCGTATTAATTGGTTTCATAATGATAAATATATATGAAAGGGAAAGATGCGATATAGATGCAACCTTGAAACCACATAATGCTACTTTATCATATGACGGTGAAGATTTCAGATTAAATGGCACGGTAATAGATGACGTAAAAAGTTTCACATCGGACAATAATAATTTGACTATTATATATGTTGAAAGCGATGAGATGACGGATGCACACCCGCTACTAATTGTGGGTTCGGTGATATTGATAATTGGTTGCGCTCCAGTAATAATATTCTTTCTTATAATGATAAAACGGGCGATAAAATATGATAGCGAGTAAAGAATTAATAATTCATAATGAAGGATTCGGATGGACAAACGCCGAGAGTTGGTGGCTTTCTCTGACAAGTGGAGAAAAAAATGATGTCATGGCATTAAAAGGTGATGCCAAGTGGCGTATTGGCCATGCATTCCCTGGTATATGGTGGTCTAAACTGACCGATGACGAGAAGACAGAAGCATTCAAATATTATTTGGATGTCATGCGAGAAATGGCGAAAGTTGACAAGTGGTGGGATTTGCTTTCAGGCGAAGCCCGGGAACGGCTACTGGAAGGTGAAGAATTGACCTCTGGTCTGAAGTTATTACTGTTTGAGGAATCGCTTGTATTTACCAAGTTAATTGGAGAGGCACATAAATGGTGGTTCTCGTTATCGGAAGACGAGAGAATCTATTTTGCTAAAATGTCGGATAGCGACAATCACGGAGTCTGGTGGTCGGCATTGGATATGAATAAAAAGATAGAACTATGCACACTGTCAAAGAAAGTGGCATTTGGAAAATTACTTGATGGATGATATTATGGCAGATGATTCGGAATTGGCTGAGAAATGGTGGTTCTCGTTATCAAAGCAATCTAAATATAATGTAGCTGGTAGTAGTTGCTGTGATAACCCTGAAACTTGGTGGTCGGCATTGGACAAAGAGGGCAAGATATTGACATGGAAAACATGTGGTTCATGTACTTGGTAGGGATAAATCATGGGAGAACCGATTGTTAGGATGAGCATGACCGATGGGTACTATGCGAACGGAGCGAAAGCTGCGATAAAGAGAGGAATGTTTTCCAGGTTTGATAGAAAAGAGCTAAAACATCTTGGAATCGCTTTTGCGGTATTGACATTTTGTTTTCTTTCGGTAATAGGTGGCGGTCTTTTGGGAGGAGGAGGTCTCGGTATTTTTTATATACCGAATTTTGGAATTGCTGTTCTTGCGGTATTTACTGGATTCGTTTGCCATGAGTTAGGCCATAAATTTATGGCTCAAAAGTTTGGATACCGAGCAAACTTCCGGATGAGTATTTCAGGATTGGCAATTGCCATCTTCGCTTCATTGTTCAGGCTTCTTGTTGCTGCTCCTGGTGCTGTCATGGTTACGAGTTCATGGGGTGTATCGAAGAAGCAAAACGGAATGATGTCTTTGGCTGGTCCTGCTGTCAATATGGCATGGTGTGTATTTTTTCTATTCGCTTACTTCATAATCCAGTTGGGCGACTATCCTTATTTAATTGAATTATGCTACTGGGGATTTCTTATTAACACGATTTTAGCGGCATTCAATTTATTACCGATAAAGTGGTTGAATCTTGATGGATACAAGATTCTGGCATGGGACAAAAAGATATATGCTGGTGCGTGTGTCATAGCATTTGCATTCATATTGATATTTGTTGGATATTTAAGTGGTTAAAATGTGGAAAGAAATACTTTGCTGGCATAAATGGAAATGGATACCGTTACCGTATCAAGCACGGTGTAACAAATGTGGAAAGAAAGAATATTTTGGACCGTGATAAATTGAGTGTAAGATTATTTCCAACATTCCCAGGCGTAAAGTCCGTGGCCAAAGTATTTGGTTCTCTATTACTTATCTTTGGTGGTATGGCCATGTACGGCTTTCCAATATATGCTGGTATTGCTGGAGCAGGACATTTTATAGGAAAGGGTTACATTGGCATAGGCATCCTGTATCTGGGGTTATTGTGGTATTGTTCGGCATTATTATTTCAAATTCTCATGAGTCAGATGGATAGAGTATTTCCTATAATAGTAACTCATCCTCTTGGTCAATTGAGGGTGCGTTTTTATCCGAAGCCGTGGATTTGGAATTGGAAAAGGGTATGGGAATATACTTGCTCTGCATTGTGGACTATTTTAATGCTCACAGTTATATTGGGGTTTTTCATTGGTTTTATGATAACATTTATTATATACGCATGGTGGATAATGGGTCTTTATGTGGCTGGTGCCGTGTATATCGTATATTTGTACTTACAGGTCAGTGATTATATTGATAGCAAAATGACTTTTGGATACGGTGATGAAGAATGAAAAAAATGTATAGATTATATATTGCAATAGGAATAGCTATGATAATCCTAATGTTACTTCCATTGGCATCGGCCAAGGGAGGCGGTAGTGGTGGACGAGGTGGTGGTACGGGAAACCGTGGCACATATTACGGTGGAAGCGATTACGATTGGAATGAGGACTATCATGAGGATTTCAGTGTTGACGTAATTACCAGCGACAATCAAACTATGAATTTTGAATTCACTTGTAATGGTCACAAATATTACACGGCAGATGCAATTGCCGTGATAGCTGAAGATTACACTCAATCCTATATTATCAACAATACGGATAAAATTGAGGAGAAGGCCATTGACGAGTATGAGGATTTCATGTCTGATGAATACTATGAATATTACAGCATGGACATCACAAAAATAAAATGGCAGAATGAAACTGGGGTATGGCAGGAGAAGGAATTTGCTCCAGCATGGGAGATTATAGGAGTTATATTGGTCATTGCGGTCATAGTAATATTGAGAAAAAGGGGTGAGGTGATATGAAAATTAGAAATGGATTTGTGAGTAACAGCAGCAGTAGTTCGTTCTTGGTGAGCTTTGAGAAGAGACCAAAGAATGCTGATGAAATAAAAGGAATTCTCTTTGGGGATTCGGAATTGATTGGGCATCCCCATGAGACAAATGAGTTTATTGCGACCAAGAAGATTGCCGACAGGTTATTTGAAGATTTCCCAAAGAGAAATATTCGAAACGTCAATAAAATGGTTGAGTACATGATGGACGGTTATCCAGAGGTACTGGACTCTGATTTCAAGGGAGAGGTTGGCCGTGTGTGCAAATCTTGTAACAAGCGAACTTTTTTCATGTGGGAATATGTTGGTGATAATTGTCCCAATTGTCAGGCGAAATATTTGGGTCTCGGTGAGGATACAAAAATGTACAGCCAGTATAAGGAATTATTCCCCGATTTTAATGACAAGGAATTTGAAAGTAGCAATCAATCCGTTTACTGTCCAGAAACGAATTGCCGGTCTTACATTGAATGGGGTCATGAAACCTTCACCGTAGCTGTTCCAGAGAGACCAGAACGATGTCCCAAGTGTGGCATTGACATAACTCTGGAGTATTGCACTGAGAACGCCGAAAAGGTCACAGACTATGATAAACATACTATCAAGTGCCGTGAGATTGCGAAGCATCATGCAAAAAAATTATTGAATAGGGGTGGTAAGATTTACCATTTCCATTATTCTGACATGGAGGGCAGATTTGATGCCATCATGGAACATTCTCACATATTCAAACGACTACCGTTTATCCTAATCAACAAGCATTAGTACTTTTTGGAAAAAAGTACATCAAAAAAAGAGGGTTGAATCGGTGTTTTTAAATACTTACATTAGGATAGAGTAGTATGGAAATCAATAGACGGTATGGCCCGAGTCATCATTACGCACCATCCGAGCCTGATTTTCCGATGGATTTCCCCAATATGGTGCATCGTATATACAATGAAAATTGGCATGATTTATTGGGCAGAATGCCGAATTGGGTGTGATGATGTCCCGTATGAAATTCAAAACCGAATTTGGTGATACCAAAACGAGAAGAATAAGAGGGATAAAAGATTATATCTTGTCCATCACCAATTACCGAATTAGAATCAGTACCCGAGCCGCCAACGAGATTGAGAAGTGGGGACATGATGACATATATTATCTGGTAAAATGGTTCAATGACTGGGTCAAGAGACACCCTGATGAATATTCCGGACAGAATAAATTTCGTGGGATGCGGTCGATATTCACTATTTCGAAGTTTGACATAGATGAATACCATGAGGAAGAGATTTTAAAAGAGGTTGGCCGGCGTGAGTACGACAAGAGGAAAGCCTATGAACAGACACCTGAAGCGTGGTTGGCGGGGGTACTGGGAAGCATAGAGACAAAGGCGACAGGAATAGATGAAACTCGCATGAGGAACGCTGCTCACAGAAAATATCAGCAATTAAAGTTATCGAAAATGTATTGATTGGGGTGGTTTTTGATACACCTTTTTTTTAAAAGGTGGTTTTTTATTCTTAATTGGATAGTTTACGATTTAGATAAGTTTTAAATATCGCATACAGATATTGATTATTTGGCGATATAAATGGGCAAGTTGAAAGAAAATGCTGTACCGATTGTAGTAGTGGGGTCATTAATTGCGACAATTTTATGGCTACGAAAGCGGAATCAATCATATTACGTTGGCAAAATACAGGCGAAATCCATACAAGATACAGCTACATATCTACCTCCGGATATCGCATATGTACCTCCGGAAGATACAGCCACATACCTACTACCTCCAGAAGACACAACCACAACCGCACGTGGACAGCCACAATGTCCGCCTGGTATGAAATGGGATGGACAAGTTTGCTTAGATAAAACAGTTGCCAAGAAAGCGGCCAAAGCGAAAGCCAAGGCAAAGAAAAAAGCAGAGAAGAAACTAGCAAAAAAAGCGGCAAGAAAAGCGGCCAAAGCGAGGAGGAGTTAATATGAAAATATGTCCTCCGAATCAGTATTACGATAAAAATCAGAATAAGTGTGTTAGCGGATGGTGGGGAGGCTGGGGCGGTAGCGATTCTTCTGAGATACCTGGATGGTCGCATGGCAAGGAGGGTGACAAGACACCTTTTGGAGCCAGACCAGGAGCAGGCTATATGCAGACCCAGAAACCAGGTGAAATCAAGTGGGCTGGAGCAGGTGCGATGGGGCAGCGTTATGGTTTTATGGGTGAATTGGGTGATTCTCTAAAGAGGACAGTCATCGAGAATCCAGACGTAATTATTGTTTTTGGCCTCGGAATAGGCACAGCGTTATTTTTGACATATTATTTTCAAAAAAAGGGTCTTTTAAAAAAATATTCAGGTGATTAAAATGTACGAACCATCAGTATTGCGGGATTACAACCCAGCAGAAAATCAGAGTGAGGCGTATTCACCATTTGAGGAAACTGGCGATGAGCGACTTCCATCCAAAGCTATTTTTGAGGAGGGTATGATGGCCGAGTATGTTGTACCTTTTGAGTACGAGACGAAGGGTGGAACTTATCGATATGGTGCAGATGTAATGAGTAAAGGTGCGGTAATAGCATTGGGCGTTGTTGCTGGATTTTTATTGTATCAAGTACTTTTTAAGAAAAAGTGATTGGTGAATTCATGGACAGAAAGATAAATTTCGAGGATGAAACCATTGAGATAGGCGACTGGAAGACAAGGGATAATTTAAAGGATGATATAAAGGTCAAGGTCGGTGAGGGCGATTTCGATGTAGTGGATGAGGCATTAGCTTTGAAGCAGTTAACGAATACGCTTTCCGATTACGAGGAAATTATAATAAAACTCCCCACGGTATTTGTGTCACAGCACAAGAAAGAAGCTGACAATCAAGGCATGACACTTTGCGATTTAATTAGAACTTTATTATTGGAGTAGGTACTTTTTAGAAAAAAGTACGTCAAAAAAAGAGATGATAATATGGATGAAGACGATGTAACCAAGATGATGATATCGAATCCATTTGGCCATGAGTCTACCGTATACCCTCATTTGATGCGAGAACAAGGATTTGGAAGTGATGATGTGAACAACGGAATATACTCTCAGTTGATGACGAGTCAGGATATAATGAACGCCCAGGGATTAACGGGAGCAACGGTAACTGGCCCCTTATCCAATCCCGTATATTATGGAGCTGGTGCAGTAGCATTACCCAGAGCAAATATGGTGAATTTTGGCAGGTTGATAGCTCTTGTCACGGGTATAGGTGCGATTTATGCTGGAAATAAAATGGCAAAGACACCCAAGGACAAGAAAGTAGGCTATGCCATTGAGGGAGCGGGAATGTTGAGTCTTGCATTATTGGTAGCAGACATATTCAAGATACTTGGTCCTCCATCTCCATTACAGCAGTACGGATGCAAGTGGTGTTAACAATGTATCCTTGGACATTGGATAACTATCCATATTTGAAACGTGGAAACGAATCCAATGAAGATAGAAGTGACATTGACGATTATCGGTTTGGAATAACATATTACGGTGTTCCTTGATTATCTATTTCCGAATGCTGAATTCAACGACAGGGGTGTAAGCAGCAGGCTATTTTGGCCGTTATCATCGAAACCAATTTCGATGCAGAAGATATTAGGTTATTCTGATGGCGTTTCGATTGGTATTTTCTCATTGTTTGTAATATTGGCATTAGGTTTGGGCTATAATATTTTACATAAAAGCCCATAAAATATTATGTATAAGATTTGGCGTTTTCTTATACACGGTTTCATTTTTCATTGTTTTAGTTAACATGATATATTGATTTTGTAATGGAAAACCCTTTGTGTATAAACCGTTATACACCATTTCATCAAGAAAAATTGCAGGGGATAGGGGATGCCATCCCCTTTTTTTCTTTTTCTTTCTTTCTTTCTTCCTATCTACGTTTCACGGCATCAATCCCCACATCGCACCCACAGCACCCTTCACCTTCGCACATTTCATATTAATTTTCTTTGGAAGGAAGTTTCAAAA
>Ga0222637_1000092_pt1 | contig 48417 bp, 79 predicted proteins | sample AntAcemetagen143_FD_181149 | JGI IMG/M metagenome (GOLD analysis project Ga0222637, IMG submission 181149) | Saline water microbial communities from Ace Lake, Antarctica - #143 | ecosystem: Environmental > Aquatic > Non-marine Saline and Alkaline > Saline | place: Antarctica: Ace Lake...
AATAAAAGTAATTAAAAGATAAAAATATGAAAGACAAAACTATTTACAAACAAGTTTATTTCAGAATTAACGCAGGATATAAGTGGGGGGCAGGACTTGGAGAAGAGGAGTTAAATAAATTCCATAAAGATGTAGTACAATTTTTAGAAAAAATAAATTTTAAAATCATTTCTCCCAAGCACACTAACAGTGCTTATGAAGGAACACGAGAATTTGAAAATTTATACTGCCATCCACAGAGTTTTAGTGGTGTCATAGAGGTAAACCAAATCCCCGTAATTGAACAAGAAATAAAATCAAAAAGATATACAAGCTGGTCTTTTGGCAATACTGATACTTATGAGGCTGTCTTAAACTATACAAAAGAAGAGTTATTACAAAAGTTAGAAAAGGACAAAAAAATCATTCAAGAAGAAATCCTAAATAGTTTGATTACTAAAAGAAAGAATCTATATCGTCCCTTTACCAGCAGTACTATAAAAGATATTTATGTAAAGAAATACCAGAATTCTCGGGCTTTGTCAGACGAAGTTGAATCTTTTGTACGAACACAATTCTTAGAAATGGTACAAAACAAACAGATTATTGAAAGTGAAACCAAAGTAGGAAAATGCTATCGGGCAGACATTCAAAAGAAAGGTCGTACAAAATAATTTAACTATAAAACAAAATTATGACTATTACACTTCAACCTAAAGAACAGCCTGACAAAACCTTGCCTTATCCTTATTTTATAAGTAAAAAAGGATTAGTCGGTAGACAAGATTACTGGAAAGGCAAACCTTATAAACTAATTGGGTTTAGCAAGACAATGACAGCTGGAAATATGACATTATATTTAAGAGCGTTTTTGGAAACCCCCGAAAAAGCAATCGGAATGTTCCCTATATTTGCTGATAAAAAAGATAATTGGGCTACCCACGCACCTTGTATTGAGAGTGTGAAGAAAGACAAATAAATTTTATGAGAGAAAAGATAACAAAAAAGAAAATAAATGAACTACTTTCAAAAAGTAAAATAGAGAGTATTGACAAATTGTTTAAATATTTTACGGATAAAGAAGAAATAATTGATAAAATTTATGCAGAACTCACTGAAATAAACCAGGAATGGCACAAACAAGAGATAAAAAGAACGGAAAAGAAATTAGAAAAAGAAAAGAAAATCTTTGAAAGAAAAATAAATGAGTTAAGACGAGGAAATTTAATTGTCCAGGAAGAATCTTTTAGACACGGAGAAGAAAACAGAAAGAACTATTTTGAGTTAAGTGGGTCAATTGAGTCTTCCTTCCTGCATCATACTCCTTTTATTATTTTAGACCCTGTAGGGATTAGACTATGCTCTAATGCCGAAGAATTAATCACTACCTATAAAGATAAAGAAGAAACCAAAATATTAGGGCAATGGCGAGGAAGGTGGGATTCAAATTTCTTTTTATTCACTATCGGGCAATTGAAATACTATCTTGAAGATAAAAGATATGAAGAAAGATATGAAGAAGGTAATAAATAAAGGTCGCAATAATTAAACTAATTTTAAAAAATAAAAGTTATGAAAATAGAACTAATATACACATTTTTACTTCTTTCTTCTATCTGTTTTGGAGTTTGGAAAAAGAGCTGGTATGCAGGATTTTTTCTATTCGCCTTACTAAACATTTTAGTTAGATTGCCAGATTTAATAAAATAAATAAAAATCACATTTAATAAACTAATATTAGAACAAAAAATTTATGTTGTACAAACAACCAAACCAAGAAGATACAAAAGAAACACTTGAAACAACCAATAAAATCGAAAATTTAGCCCGAGTTGAAAAAGGTAAGCCACAAGTAAAATATGAAATTACTATAAAAGATACTGAAAAAGATGAGATTGTCTATCAAAAGAAAAGCTATGGCGGAGTATTGACCACAGTAGAAAACCTAACCAAGTTTAGTGGAGCAGAGATTGAAGGTACTTTTCAAAATGTTATCTGGGGCAATCCTCTTATAGTCCGATTTGCCATAGACAGATTGGAAGAATATTTTAGTAAGCACATTGATGACTATATAGATGCTATGCAAGAAGCAGGCGGAGTAGACTTCTCCGATAAAGAAGCAATGAAAGAAATATTAAGAAAAGGCTATAAATTGAAAAAGGAAAAGACAATGGAAACGCCTCCTGAAGTAGAGCATCATATAGATAAAGAAGAAGGAATAAACAAGTTACTTGAAGCAGTTAACCAAGCAAAAATAAATAAAGATTTAGACTTCGCAATAGTAGCAAAGGGAGCAAAAGCAGGCGGGGCTACTTTTCAAATATTTATTGACCCAAAACTAACTTGGGAAAAGGTTACTTCTGGAGTATTAGAAGCATACGCTATCAATACCTTAAATGAACAGGGTGAGAAGATAGACGAAGAAAATGTTAATAATATAGTCTTAAAGGTTGTAGAAACAATTAAAAGAAATATAACAAAAAGCTAAAGGTCATATGGAAAATGAAAAAAACTTTTACTTTGAATTGAAAGAAAATGAACACGATAAATTCTGGGCAATCACTCTTATAAATAACGAACACGATAGTGATTTTACTTTAATTAGAAGATGGGGGAGAACAGGACAACAAGGTAGAGTTATGGAAGAAAACTTCAGTTCTTTTTATTCTGCAGAAGCTCGTAGACAAACACTTGTACGAGAAAAATTAGCTAAAGGATACCTCCCAATTTTATAATCCACAACCTATCCACTTGTCAGTTTTTTAAAAGTATGCTATAATTTGTATAAGTAAAAAAGATACGGAGTTATCCACAGAAAAGTCAGCCTTTTTTGTAATAACCCTATTATCCTCTTATCAATTTACACTCTTAATATTAATTTAATAATGAACCAACAAAATTATGCCAACAAAAAATGAAACACAAGCCCCACAAACACCACAACCCGAAACACCCTCTAAAACAGTGCCAGAAAGTGCAAAATTTGAGAAAAATTTCAACTCTAAAAAGCTCTTTCTAATGGAACGAGATAAAGAATTAAAACAGTTAATGTATGCTATGCTTACGGGTGAGCACCTATTTTTGCAAGGCGAGGCTGGTACAGGTAAATCAATGCTTGCCAAACACGCATTTTCATTAGTAGGAAAAGCTAAAGTATTTACTATCCAAATGTCTGAAGCCACTTTATCCGAACATCTATTCGGTGCATACAATATATCCACTTGGAAAAGCAAAGGAATTTTAGAGAGAGATATAACTAACTCTATTTTAGAAGCAGATTTTGCTTTCGTTGATGAGATTTTTGACGGGAGAGAAGATGTATTGAGAACTCTATTAGGTATCTTAAATGAAAGAACTTTTTCAGAAGGCAGACAACAAGAAACTGCCAAACTTCATACTTGTGTAGCCACAGCTAATTACAAAATTGAGAATGAAAAGACTATTCCTATTTTAGATAGATTCTTGTTTAAAGCATTAATCAAACCCCTTAAAAGTAAAGCAAATCGCTTAAAGATGTATAAACAGCATATAGATAAGGTAGGCAAGTTATCTGAATATGCCATTAAACCACTTTTGACAATGGCACAGTTAAAAGATTTTACTAATAAGATTTTCTCAAATTATGTTAAAATAGACAGTGATGTTTTAGAAGTATATGATGAAATGATAGCTGAGTTTGTTAAAGAGATAGGCAGTGAGAAGAAAAAGAAATTAGTATCCGCCAGAACAACCAATAAATTACTTGATATTGTCAGAGCATCCGTCTTATTAGATAACAGAAAAAAAGCTGAACTCACTGACTTATACGAAATTAAGTATGGTTTATGTGTAATCAATGACGACACAGAAGAAAATATTTTTGAAAAAGTATATAAAAGATGTGTTGAAAGTTTAGGCGATGAAAGAAATCAAATGGCAGAGTTAGAAAAGATAGAAACCGACCTAAAGTTAAAAGATTTTAAAAATATTGAGTTACAACCAAATGAGTATGTAACCAGATTAAAGGGTCTTAAAACAACCATAGACAAAGTAAAAGACATACCAGTTGCAACTGAAAAGGTTGAAAGATTTAGAGATGACTTAAAGAGTAGAATTGAAGAGTGTTACGCTCAAAGTAAACAAAAGTTCTTCGCCGAACAAAATCTATAAAAATATGAGAACTACTACAACCCAACTAACCAAACCACAAGCAAACTGGGTAGGAGAAGTTACAGAGCAAAAACACGAAGCAATAAACCCAGAAACCAAAGAAAAAGTTTCAATAGATTTTTCAAAAGACCTTTACTCTTTACTTGAAACCTTAGTCCCCCATAAAGTATTAAAAGACTATTTTCAAATAGATGAGGAAGTAGCCGATGGATATGTCAAACATAAATTGACCGATTATGTAAAAGTAAAACAACACTATTTAGCAATTGAAAGATTTTTAAGAGAGCTAACTCATACAAGACTTTATCAACATTTACAATCGCTGAACAATCCTGAAAAAGCATTGGAGATTTTGTTAGATATGTTTAGCCCACCCCCACAAAAACCAAAAGGTCAGGGAGGGCAATCAGACTCAAATGGCGAACAAGAGGGAGAACAGCCCGAAGGACAAAAACAGCAGGGAGAGGGCGAACAACAAGAAGGACAGGGGCAAGAAGGAGAGTCAGACCAACAAGAAGGGCAAGGACAATCAGGCAATGCACAACAAAATGAGTCAGACCAACCCGAAGAGGAACAAGGAGAAGGAAAAGGCAAAGAAGATAAAGAAGAACAAGACGAGCAACAATCTTCCCAAAGCTCACAAGGAAGTAACTCAGGTAAAGATAGTCAAAGTCAACCACAAAACGAGCAGGGTCAAGATGACAAGCAAAAACCTAAAAAGGAAAAAAAGGAAGAAATGGACACTGCTCCAGAAGAGGAAATGAGTGATATGCCACCCCCACCTTTATTAGATATTGAAAAGTTTAAAAATGATATACCCAGTATAGAAGAAACTTTAAAAAATAATGTCTTTGACGATGAAGTAATTCGTAGAGTATTAGAACAACAGTCTGGGTCTGCCCATAACTCTTTAACTACCATAGAAGGATTAGCACAGAATATAGATAAACTTTCACAATTCTTGACTGAGGATAAGTTTAGAATATTAGATGTCGCCAGAAAGGTAGGTGCCACAGAACAGTATGCCAGAGAAGAAAATCTGTCAGATGTAAATTACCCAGAAAAAGATTGGCGAGTTACTAATATGAAAACTATGTCCGACCTGCCTGAGGTACTACTTTACCAATTTCTATACCCAGAAGCAGTTTTTGATAAAATGCTAATGGATAAAGATTTGAAAATAAAACAATATGAAAGCAGACGAAAAAAGAAACAGGTTTTATATCTTTTAATAGATGGGTCAGGGTCAATGGATAGAAGAAAGCAAATTACTGCTTGTGGTATAGCTATTGCCTATATTAGAAAAGCAATTCAGGAAGGCAGTATATACTTTTTTAGATTTTTTGATAATAGCGTATTTGATTTACATACCGTTACTTCTGAAACAGAAGCAGTAGAAGCAATTGATTACTTGTTAAATAACCCACAATCGAACGGAGGAACTTGTATTGATACAGCCTTACAAAAAGCGGTACAAGACATAAATGACCCCAAACTATTTAAACAAGACCCCGACGATGACAGCGATTTATATGAAAGAGCAGATATTTTAGTTATAACAGATGGAGAAGATGATGTAAGAACTACAAAAGAATTTTTAGAAGAAAATAAAGTAGTTCTCCATTCATTCTTGTTATATCAACAAAATAAAAACTTGGAGGAAATATCAAAAACCTATCAATATTTATCCACCAAACAAATGAGTAGTTTAATCAATTAATCGAAAGAATTATGCCAAAACACAGAAGCGTATCACAAATGTCAACCTATACCTCTTGCCCAAGAAAGTATAAGTTTTCTTATTTAGATGATGTAGATATTATAAAGGGTGGCTCTGCCCTGTCATTGGGTTCAGCTTTACATAAAGCCCAAGAGTTTAATTACAGACAAAAGATTAAGAGTCAACAAGATTTACCCTTAATTGACATTGAAGAATATATGACAGAGTTCTTAATAAAAGAATTCCAGAACAATCAGAAAAATCCTAACTTCTTCAAAGTCAAATATGGTAGGCACGAAACAGGAGAAGCAATTTTAAATACTGCCAAAGGTCTTTTAAGAAAACTATACTCTGAAGTTATGGTTAAGACTCAACCTGTCTATGTTGAACTTCCTATCACTCTAAATATTTTAGGACAAGAGTTTATGCAATATATAGATTTAGTAGATGATAAAGAAATAGTTAGAGATTTAAAAACATCTGCATCTAAATTTTCAGAAGATGTGCTTGACTTTAATACTCAACTAATTGCCTATGCTCTTGGGTATAGAACAAAGTTTGGTAAAAAAGAAAAAGGTGTACAATTAGATGTACTAATTAAAACTAAAGTACCTCAAATTCAGATAATTAAAAGCGGACCCATTTCAGATTCACAGATTGAGAGATTCTTAAACTCTTTAGAACAAATAAACAAAGCCATAGAACAAGAAATCTTTCCACCGGTGGATAATCAAATGACTTGTGGCTGGTGTGATTTTAAAGAGTTATGTCACAAAGACGGTGGCTTACCTGATGCTGAAGAGTTTGCAAAAAAACTATTGCAAATTGAAGAAGTTAAAAAAGACAACTAATCTTATAAAAATATATGACTGGACTACAATCAACCAAAGAGGACATAAAAGCATTCGTCCAACAAAATCAAAATCCTTACCTGACCCCCGTTGAAATAGAACAAAAAAGATGGTTGGCTGGGGCTTCTCATTGCACTATAAGAGAGTTAATGAGAAACAATAAAATCCCCAGCATAAAAGTCGGCACCGCATTTAAAGCTCATTATTTAGATGTAATAACCTTTTTAGAAAAAAGCTATAAACAAAAAAGTTTATGAGTACCCCAGACCCAATCAGAGAGGCAGAACAAAAGTTAGATGATAATTATAATATTGTCAAAGCTGGTCTTTCTGCTCAACAAAGAAGTGCTATAAAAGCATATAAAGAGGTTTTAGGATTTTTAGGAGTAGATGTTTTAAACGACCCCACAAACCCTGTATTATCCGCTGATAGAGCAATTACTGATTCATCTTACTTATCCCTGCAAACGCCACAGTTAATGTATTACATAGGTGTCTTATGTGGTATTAGACCCTATTTATGTGAAGAATTGATAGATGCTAAAGCTCGAGCAGTTTATTCAACTGTATGGAAAAAATTTAATGAGGTTGGTTTTAAAATTTCTTTTAGAAAAGATGCATTAAGAAAAGAAATAGAAAAAGTCGAGAAGAAAATAAAAGACAAAGCTATAAAAACTCCTACTGGCATTAAAAAACATTTTACTGAGGATAGTCTAAAAGACGAAGCCAGTTGGAGAACTTATACTTGGTCTAAAATAGAAGGAGAAAAAATTAGAAAAGCAGAGTTACTTACCCAATATGTTAATTCCATAGACAGTCTAATTGTAGCTTTGAAAGAAAGAATTAGATACACAAACCCAGAAGGGGGACAGGCAAAATTTGGTGATAACACCAATTTCCCTATGCCATAATTTTATAAATTAATTTTACATTTTTATGAATGAAGAACAAAACGACACAACCCCAAAAGAGAGTAAGGAGTTACAACCTACCTTACAATCTCAAGTAGAAGGCTTGTCGCCAGAGGACAGGATGTTATTTGACATCTATACCAATGAGAACCAAGCAAAATTAGGCGTTCCAGAAATTAGAGTTAGTTATGATGAAGACCAAGCACCAAGAGGTGAGTTTATTACTATTGATTACACCCCAGACGGAACAGGAAAAATGAGTAAAACCATTACTCCTATCGGGGCAGAAATAGAAATAACCATATTAAGAACCAGATTCAAATTTGGATATTTTGATAGCCAACAAGGTGAAAAAGGAATGGAAGTATATGGAACTCCTGAATTAGATGATTACAACGGAGATGTAGATTTATGGAACAATATTGAAAAAAGAGTTATTTACTCTGGCAATTATAAAAGTTTCAAGAAATTTATTATCGAGAATTATCCAGACCCAGAATTGCTGGCTAAGACAAAATACGAAGGTAGCATTATTAAGCATACTGAAGTCTTGTATGTTGAATATCAAGATAAGGTTTACAGAACTTATTTAAGCAAGAGTTCAAGAGACGACTATTGGAAGTACAAAGATGAAATAAAAGGCGTGCCACCACTTACTTACTTGACTAAGTTGTCAACCACTAAAGAAAAAGCAGGTAGTATTACTTACTTCCCAATCCATTTTGTGAAAGTTAAAGAAAATGCTCCACTTTCTAAATTCATTCAGTTAAGAGCTAAATTAGATGCTGATTTAAAGGTATTTGATTCTGTTCGTGAAGGAGTGAAAGGCGGAGGAGTAGACAAAGACACAGTTAAGGGGCAAGACCCAGAACAAGCAATTATTGAGAAATGCAACTTAGACATTGGTAAAGAAAGACCGAATTGTCCTAAGTGTGGTTCAACAATGGTTATAAGAGATAGTTTTAAAGGACCATTCTTCGGGTGTCCTAAGTTTCCAGCCTGTGATGGAACACTAAGAATAGAGGAAGGTATGCAGATAAAAGAAGCAGTACCAGTTATTCAATTAGAAGAAGAACCCCCAACACCAGAAACAGACGATTCAGAACCCCCTATTAATGTGCCTATTTAAACCATAGTCAGCAAAGTTAATTCTTAATGGGTGGGGAGTTTTTTTAACTCTCTGCCCAAGAATGCCCTTCCCCTATGAAGAAAAAGGACTTAATCTTGCCTGACTTTTTAATCATTCCTTATAAAGCAATTACTGATGAAGAATTGTCATACTTAGATATTAAAGTTTTAGGGATAATTATTTGGTTTAAGCAGGCTACAAAACTAAAAAAATGCTTTTTAACTAACCCACAAATTGCTGATATACTAAGTCGAGGAAGAAAAAATAGTATCAACTCTGGGTCTGTTCAGAATGTTCTTGCACACCTTGAAAAATGTAAATATATTAAAAGAACTTTTTCAAATAGTAGTAAGAAAATAAGAACAGAAATCATACCATTAGTCAAAATTGCAGATAAAGATAAGGTATCATCAAATGATGGTAGGTATCATCAAATGATGACACAGGTATCATCAAATGATGACACTCGGGTACCATCATATGATGACCATAATAATAATATATATAATAATAAGATAAATATATATAAACCACACACACAATCTAAAAAAATTCCTGAAAAATTGGTAATGAAAATCGTAGGATACTATAATCAGAAAATCTCTAAAAGTAACACTTCTAATAAAACTATTATTACAGAGGGCACTAAAAAAAGCATTTTAACTATACTTCAGAAAGTAAGTCCGCTTGACTTAATCTTTGCTATTGAGGGTTTTTCAGGAGATGATTGGCAAATGAGAGAGAATGGGCATCGTGGTATTTCCTGGGTTTTCAGGAGTGAGGGCAGGGTTTTGCAGTATCTCGGGCTTTTTAATAAAAATCGTAATGATTCTTTCGTTAAAGAAGCAGAAAATTATTTAACTACTTAAAAATATGACAAATCTAAATCTTAAAAATCCAACAAAAGAACTCATAGAGCAGTATCTCCAAGAGAAAGGCTTTGAAACTAAAGATGACAGTGGGCAGATAAGAACCAATAAGTGTCCTTTTTGCCACGATAGTAAAATAGACTGGACTCATTTTTACATCAGCCATTCAGGACTTTACTTTTGCCACAAGTGTGGGAGTCAAGGAAATCTAACTGCTTTGGTTAAACATTTCGGAGATTTTGAAATGACTCCACAAAAAGGTAAAAATCTAAATGAACCAATTAAAAGTCCACAAATTATAATGCCACAGAAAAAGAAAGAACTAACAGACCCTAACACTGAAGAGTTAAAGAAATATTCAGAAAGTGCAGAAGAGTATCATAAGAATTTATTTGATAAGAAGAATAAAACAGCAGAGAAGATTTTAGAATATCTAAATACTGATAGAGGGTTAGAAAAGTATACTTTAGAATTCTTTAAAATCGGGTGGACAGGGAGTAGTATTTCAATACCAATAGTAGAAGAAGGAAAGGTTGTAAATATTCGCTTTAGGAAAAGTCCTTTTGATACTAATGACAAGATTCCAAAAATGTTAAATAGCAAAGGCGGTAAGATGACTTTATTTAATGCAGATATTTTAAAGACAGCCAATAAAGTAGTTGTTACAGAGGGTGAAATAGATGCAATGACCTTATGGCAACGAGGTTGGGCAGAGGTAGTGAGTATTACTTGCGGGGCTAACACCTTTAAAGAAGAATGGGTTGAATTATTCAAAACTCAAAAATCAATTTATTTATGTTATGACAATGATGAGGTAGGTAAAAAAGGCATAGAAGTAGCGGTTGAAAAATTAGGGGCAGGTAAATGCTACCAAGTATTACTACCAAAGCAATTACAGGAAACTAAAAAAGACCTAAATGAATTTTTTGTCAAAGACAAAAAAAGTATTGATGATTTTTATAATTTATATAACTCAGCCAAAAAAATTAATATTGACTACGAACACATTAAGCACATTAAAGATTTGACTGTTGAAACTAAAAATCTATTATTAGGGTCTGATACTTTGAGAGGACTATCAACTGGGTATCCGAGTGTTGATAAACTCTGGGCAGGAATGAGAAAAGGAGACTTGATAATTCTTTCAGGAGATACTAATGTTGGTAAATGTCACGCTAAAGGAACAAAAATTTTAATGCAAAAAGGTAATTTGAAAAAAGTAGAAGACCTAACCACAAAGGATTATGTAATGGGAGTAGATAGTAAACCAAGAAAAGTATTAAAATTAGCAAGAGGAAAAGAACAAATGTATGAAATAATTCCATACAATGGAGCAGAACCTTTTACAGTAAATAAAAATCATATCTTATCTTTAAAGAAAACCGCAACGCAGTATCCTTATTATAAAGATTATCTTAATATAACTGTAAAAGATTACTTAAAAGTAGCTAATGTGCAAAAACACATTTATAAATTGTGGCATCCAAAAATTATAGTTTTTAAAGATAATCCACAAATACTATCTCCTTATTTTCTTGGGCTGTGGCTTGGAGATGGGACTTCTATTTATCCTTGTATTACTACTGCAGATAAAGAAATAAAAGATTGGTTAAAAAAGTATGCTAAAAAATTAAATTTACAACTAACTGAAAAGGTGCAAAAAGATAATAAATCTAATTATTATTGTTTAACAAGAGAGAAAAAATATAAATCGTTTAATAAAACACATAAGAATAAGTATATTTATGAAGTCAAAGGAATTAAAGGGTATGGAAATGTTAAATCAATGAAAGAGCATTTAAAAAATCTAAATTTACTTGGAAATAAACATATTCCTTCTAATTATAAAATTAATTCTGAAAAAAATAGATTAGCATTATTAGCAGGATTAATTGATAGTGATGGAAATAAAGAATTAGCAGGATATTCTTTTTGTAATACTAACAAACAGCTATGTAATGATGTTATTTTTCTTGCCAGGTCTTTAGGATTTTTTGCCTCCACCTTACACGAAAGATATACTACTTGTAATGGAAAGAAATTTAAAAGTTATAGAGTTTATATTTCAGGAGATATAGAAAGGATACCAATAAAATTAAAAAGAAAACAACCACAAAAGAGAAAAGGGTGCCAAAATTGGCTAACTACTGGATTTAAAATAAAAAAATTAAATGTTCAAGATTATTATGGTTTTACTTTAGATGGGGACCAATTATATATGCTTGAAAATTTTATAGTTAATCATAATACTTTCTTCGCTCAAAATATAATTTTAAACCTGGCTCGGAGTGGTGTAAATTCTATGCTATTTAGTTTAGAGCAACCAGTAGAGGAGATTGTAGAGAGGTTTATGTTATTAGACAGTGAGCTTAACTTCCAACAAGACAAAGAAAAAGACGAGAAGACAGCGATTAAGAATTTAGATTTAGCGTGTAGCAAATTAGCCAGTGTGCCAATTTATTTATACTCAGGGTATGATAGAATAGAACCAAAACTTTTAGGAGAAATATCCAGTAAGGCAGTAAAAGATTTTGGCTGTGAAATAGTATTTATAGACCACCTGCATTATTTTGCCACAGGAGATAGAAGACAGAGAACGGTTGAAATAGGAGATATGGTTAGGTATGTCAAATTATTAGCCAGAAAATTACAAATCCCGATTGTATTAATTGCCCATATTAAATATCTTGAGCACGGAGGCAAGGTTCCGACAATGGATGACTTAAAAGATAGTTCAGCAATTAAGCAAGATGCAGATATAGTAGCCTTGCTATATAGAGAAAGAGATAAAAATACCAGAGAGTTAGAAAGTTCAAGTATTCTGAATACAGATAAAAACAGACACGGAAAAATGGGGCAACGACATTTCACTTTTGGGGATGGCAAAGAATATAAAGATGCTCAAGGTAAAGAGATAGCACCTATACCAATAGGACAATTTCAAGAATGGGGCGATGTTGATTTAAAAAATAATCCCAACTCTCCAAAAGCACAATTTGACCAAGCCGACCAAACAGTAACCCAGCAATATACAAACCTTCAAGATAAATCTTTACAAAATGTTCCGCCTGTTACCAAGACGAATATTCCATCAGTTCAAAAGCACCCAGACGAGATAGCAGAAGAAAAAGATTTAAAAGCATCCCGAGAAGAATCAAAAGATATAAAAGTTGATGATATAGAAAAGCAACCTTTTTAAATATGTTAGATGATTACACCAACCCAGATACTCTTAAAGCTAAATTAAAATCTATGCAAGATAAAGATATGGATTATTTTGCAACTTTAGTAGATAAAAATATGATGTCTCCTGAAACTTGTATTAAGTTTTTAAAAGATAGTGAGAATTTAAAAGAGTGTAAATGGTGCAAGAGTTTTATGAAATCGGACGATGACTTTTGTAGCCCCGAGTGTTTAGAAAAGTATGCTCAAGAATTTTTAAAGAAGAGGGTTATCCACAGATAATAAACTTGACAGTTTTTTATTATTATGCTATACTTAAATTATTATAAGAATAGAGATAGGTTATTGCTATATAACACCTCAAAATTGGGACAGAACTGCCCCTATTTAACCCTTTACTCTTAAAGATGATATAAATATGCCTGAAGAACAAATAACAGCAAGTAGCCTAAAAGAATTAGAAGAAACATTACCTAATGATTTTAAGCCTAAAGATACTAAATTTAACAGAATCTTCATTAAGTTGGATAAGACTTTATTTAAGATTTCTAAAAAAGTAATTTTATATTTTGTAAAATTGAGCAAATATCAAAACAATAAATATAAAATATTACTAAATTTTAGAAAAGTTAATATGGTCTTATTTTTTGTTGCTGTTTTTGTGATGACCCCAATAGGTTGGGTTCGTATTATGCAGAGAAGTGGTAGCGGTCTGACCATACCAGCGATGAGTTTTGTCTTTTTTATTTTTGTTCTCCCTTTAATCTTTATTTTATTAATGGAAGGATTTGATTATATAAAAAATAAAATCAAGGTAGTTGATTATGAAATTTTATTTTTATTAAGAAAACACCCCGCAGTTTATTATAATATTAAAACTCAGGTTGAAATGAAGTTTGTTATAGAAAAGAAAATAAGAATTCAAATGTTAAGAAGTCGCTTCTGGATGTCTTTATTTTTTTATAGCTTTATATTTTTCTTAAATTTATTTGCAGGTTTTGGCTTAGAGGATTCTTATTTATTATTTTTTGTAGGCGGTTCTTTAATTGGTTGGATTGATATGTATATTGATTATGTATTTGATTTTGATAAGCCCGATGGAAAACGAAGAAAAGCTAAAAAAGATTTAACTGAATTAATGCAAAAAGTACTTAAAGACTTGGCTCGGGCAATTAGTCCCTTGCCAAGACCCATTTAATATGTTCAAAGTAATAAAATCAGTATACAAACTTCTTAAACTTCTTAAAAAACAAGAACAAGGACATAAAGAGTTAAAGAAAAGATTAGAAGGCGTTGATGACCAAGACGAGATAGTTAAGATTCTTGAAAAATATAAAAAAGAAACCTAACCCAGATGATAAACAATAGTACAACACCAAAAGAAATTACTTGTTTCAACTGTGGGGAAACTATTTATTCAGGAGAAATTTTATATTGGAATTTAATAAATAACACAGAAGTTCCAATCTGTACAAAATGTAACTTTTATGGCGAAGACCAATTACAATACAAATCAGCCAATCGTAGTAGCTAATTCAGGTTGGGGAGAAGATTTACCTGACTGGCTTATTAAAGAAATTCACTCGGAGAGAACTATTGACTCGATGTTAGATTCATTAGGCAAAGAACAAGAAGAAGCCGTAGGAGATACAGAAGTAGTTGCATATCTAATGACAGCCAGTTTAACAAGCCCATTAGATAGAGAAAGTACAAATATTTATTTATATTTAGCGGGTAAGTTACTCCCAAGAGTTAAAAATATTGAAATGCCTGAAGATATAAAAGTTGAACAATTAACCAGTGATGAAGAAAGAGAATTAAAACACTTACGAGGACAGCTTTTTCATAAAAGAGGAGGCAAAGCTCGAACACCTATTTCCAATTTATTAGCACAGTTTAAACAAAGGACTAAAAAAAATGATAACCATAAAGACAATTCAAATTAAAGAAATCTGGCAAAAAGATAAAAGAATACAAAATATCAGAAATCAGATTAATAAAAAAATAAGATTGAGCGTTGCTCGTAGTAAAGCAAAATTTGATACCCAAGACTTAGAACATCAGATATTGTTTAGAATGGCAACAGATAGTATAAGTTTAGACCAAGCATTTAAAGAGCAAAAGTATATAGTTCAAGAACGAATGAAAAATGCAGAAGTTAAACCAGATAAGTTATTCTGCTTTGGAGTACTCAGAACAGGTAAATGTTTAAAACTTGTCTGGGGTAAAGACAGAAAGAAACTCTATGCCATAGATGATAAAAAGAAAATAGAGATTATCTTTAAAGAGATAACAAACCAGAAAGAAAAAGATATTTGCTCGGACATTATGCAAAATTATCATTATATCCACAGCTCACGACCAGAAGGATATTTATATGGTTTTTATGTCAAAGGACACAAACTGCCCTTTGCTATAGAACAAGTAGAACCTTGTGATTTATCAAGAAATTATAAAAAGGCTATTCTGATGTTACACGATATAAATTATCATTCTGTTTGTGAACTGACACGCTTTTATTCAGTACCCAACACCCCTAAAAACATAATAGGTATACTTGATAAACTTGTTGGTAGAGATTTAAGAGAAAAGGGTTTTGAGTTTATGATGACATCTGTTATGCCGGCGTATGCAAAAACAAAATCAACAACTATTGCTGGAGGAATTGACACTCCATTATATGCCAAAGAATTATCATTTGAATTTTTTAAAAGACCAGACAATCGTTATCAATTATGTACTAAAAGGGAAAAAGATAAACTAACTAACCCAGATATAATTAAAACTAAATGGAAATTATTCCCAACTATAGAAATGATTAAGCCGTTAGTTAAAAAATTAAAAATAGACATACCAAAAGTATATTCAATTAAAAAATAATATGGAAAAATTTAAACCACCGTTTGGGTATAATATTAAACACGACCCAAGTAAACAAGACATACAAACTATAATCAACAAACTTGATGAGATTGTTGATTGGATAAACCAATATGAAAAAGATAGAAATAGAAATCAAATTAAAAGTAGATAACCCTGTTGAGCTTCTAAAAAAGTTAGATGGGAAAAAACCTAAAATCTTTTATGTAAAAGATGAAGTTTTTGGTAGTCGTGTTAAACCTAAGATTCGTAAACGCACAATGTCAGGTAACATCAATAAGATAGAGATACAAAGAACAACTCCCATTATCTCTGAAAATGTAAATAAAAAGTTAGAAGAAAATCTTAAAAGAATACCAGAAGGGTATAAGTGTGAAAACAGTTATGATAAGATAAGATTTAAATACAAAAGAGATAGTTGTAATGTTATGGTAGACTTTTATTCTATTGGTTGCTTTATAGAGATTGAAGGTACAGAAAAAGATATTCAAAAAGTTGCTAAGTCATTAAAGTTAGATATTACAAAAAATATATCAGATAACATTGATACAATCTTTGTTAAAAAATGTGACAAACTTGCCCCATTTCATTGGGGGTTTAATTAATATGTTTCCTTATAACCTATCAAAATACAATTCAAAAACCCCGTATTATTCAAAAGCCCCCCTTAGTTATCAGAAATACTGGTGGCTCGAGGATAATGAGGGCGAACTAATGGAAGTAGCAAAGGATATTTTAATGGGGTATATTCAAAATTGGAGTATACAAAAGTTAAAAAATTTAAAAGTTTTGAAAAGAACCTTAAAATCCGTAGGGGTTAGAAAAGAAAAGTTACAACAGCAACTAATAGATGACTTAGGTAAAATTAGACGGGATAATTTTGAAGATGAAGTGGTTCAAATATGTGAATTAATAAAAAAATATAAAGATAAATCTAAAAGATTGTTCGGCTTATGGTAGAACCCGTTGACTATCTAAATGAAGGTGATTACCAACAGGCATCACAACAACAAGAATCTTATCAGCAAGAGCAAGAGCAAGAGCCTGAAGTAGTACCCTGTTGTGAATGCGACTGTCAAATGTATATAGAAAGTTATGTACCACAGGACAATCTTTGCCCCAATTGTAAAAATAAAAAAAATATGCAAGAAATATACAATAAAATTAAAGCCTGTAAAGGATGTAAATTAATCGATACCTGCACCAACAAAGTTTGTGGTGAGGGTAGTTTTGAGACGGATAGAATCTTGTTTATTGGAGAAGGTCCAGGTAAAGAAGAAGATGAAGCGGGCAGACCTTTCATAGGTAATTCAGGAACAATTTTAGATATGTTATTAGAAAAAGTTGACTTGGATAAAAAAGAGCATTATTTTACAAACATAGTCAAATGTCGCCCACCAGAAAATAGAAACCCCAGACCAGAAGAAATAGAAAAATGTCTCCCCTTTTTGATGAACCAAATAGAATTGCTAAAACCTAAGTATATTGTCTGTTTAGGCAATCACGCAGTTAATGCATTATTTACTTACTTTAGTATTTCAAATAGTATAAAACCAATTAGTCAGATACACGGACAGTTAAATATAGGTATCTCACCAAAAGGAAAAGATGTGTTATATAGCAGAGTAAAGTTAATTCCAATGTACCACCCAGCAGTTGCTCTTTATAGACCAGAGTTAAGACAAGATATGGTGGCAGATATGGAAAAATTAGCCAATGAATATAAATATGATGATAACTTACCTTTCTAAAAAGGCAGACTTTTTTGATAATTATTTGACAAGAGCTTAATAAGTTAAACTTTTGTGAAATAACTAATCTAAAAAATCTATGCCCTTTAGCGATTTACAAGACAATAAAGAAAAGAGGATTAGAAAAGAAAGCTTTCTGACTGGCTATTATTTAGCCAAAGAAGAAGAAAGTATAAAAAGAAATAATTATATAGAAGAAGGCAAAGTAAAGAGTTTAAAGGAAGTTAAGAAATTTTATAAGAAATTAACCAAAAGATTTTATGACCACTGCATCAAATAATAAACTACCTATTAAATTTGCTGGTAGCTTAGATGGTAAAAAGTATTTTTGTGCCAGTTGTGGAAAAGAAGCAAAAGGATTTAAAGACCACCTAAGTGCAAAAGAATTTACAATTTCTCATCTATGTCAGGAATGTCAAGATGAAGTATTTATAAATTAAAAAAAAAGTATGCTAAAAAAATTATTTAAAATTTGGGACTGTCAAAACTGGCGATATTTTGCTGATGGGCAATGGTTTGATAGACAAGAGGCAATTTGTTGTTTAGCAGATTATCACGATGTTGACTACACAGGGGTTAAAAATGACGGTAAAGATACTCCATATAAAAATATTTATGAATTTTTAGACACTTTCTTTTCCACTGAAGTAGATAAATTAGACTGGTTACTTGAATATGGCGATTGGGATTTGCATTATTATATTTATCACGATACAAAAGATGATGTTATTGCGGGAGGTGAGTGGGACAACGAAGAAAAAGTAAAAGAGCATTTAGCAGAAGATAAAAATTTGGTAGTTGAGTGCAGATATAAATTAAAATAATAAAAATATGCTGACTCTAAAAATGTTAAAAGCAATGCCACCACATACAATTTTTGCTCAAGGCGAATTAGTTGATAGTCCAGAGGATTGCAATTTAGCCAATACAGGTAAAACAACAAGATGGGTAGCCGTTCGTGGTGGAATACACGATTGGGCAATTTATGCTCAAAATCCACACTATATTGACTGCGATGATTTGGAAATTGTAATGATTGGTTATTCAGGAATTTGGGATTGGGGAAAGATTTCTAGAGAGGGAGATAAAATATCCACTAAAGAATATATCAGAAAACTTGTTGAATGTGATGATGAATCATTTAAAAGGTATAATTATTAGTATGCAATTAAAATAATAAAAATATGTCAATAAAAGCAAAATTATTATTACAAAGTGAAGCCAAAAAATTAAGATATAAGGCAAAGCAAAAAAAAGAGGAAGCCATAAGATATGATAGAGAGGCTTCTGAATTAGAAGAACAAGCCGATAAAATTAAAGACGATTTTTAATCAACTGCCCAAACCAACACTAATACCTAACCAACCCCCAACTATTAGCTAATACAAGCTAAAGTTTAACCGCCCAATATGACTAATTTAAAATATATTATAAATAATTCAAAGGAGGTGATTTAAGTGAAACGAGTATTAACAATAGTTCTTTTCTTTATTCTGTTTATAGCTTGTGATATGAGTCAAATTGACACTACTGCTCAAGGTGATACTTATGATATTACCTCAACAGAAACAAAATGGTATGTAACAACTGATGCTGGAGATAAAGTAACATCATTTAGTAAAAAGACATATAGCTATACAGTAACTGGTGGTGACCATACTTTTACAAAAACATCAGGCTTATGGACAGGACAAGTAGAAAGATTCCCAGATTGACTGGGACTTGTTGGGCTGACAAGGATAAAAACAGCCCAATTAATTAATTTTTAGTAGGAGATGGCGGACAGTGAGCCGTAGGATGTAAGGTGAGAGTTCGGCAGTCGAGGTTGAGAGTGCCACACTACCCTATTCGGGGAGAGATAACAGTCCATAAAGCCAAGTGGAATAATGGACATACACCTTAAGGTCAACTACCTATCATCGAGGATATAACGAACCCTCAAATCAACCTATACATAGTAGTTGTAGCCCAAAGAATAAGGGCAAGAGCCCCCACAAAGAACTCTGCAGGTCAAACCCTGCTCTCCTACTAAAAGTTAATTAAAATAAAAATTATGCAACAAATAAATTTATACAATTTAGTTAAACAATTGACTGGTGAAATTATGCCCGTTAGTGAAACACAAGAAGATACAGTACGACTTGCTAATCTTAAAAAAGTTATTCTGTTAGTTAAAAAACTTGTTTTTGATATAGAAAAAGCATCTAAATATAAAGATAGAATTAAATTTTCTACACAAGAAATAGGTAATTTAGCTTATAAGTTTAGAAATGAATTGACTGCTTGGAAAAATTAAAATAATTAGTAGTTACAATTAAGATAAAATATATGACTAAACAAGAAAAAGTAGAGAAATTTTTATATCAAAGATGTGCAAAATTAGGAACAGAAGAAGAACAGATAGTTGAAGACGAAGTATTTGATGATGAGGCATATATTATATGGAAAAAAGATTTAATAAGCTTTGTTAATAAATTAAAATAAATTTATGAAAAACAAAAATTCAAAACTAATTATTACCATAGTCGTAAGTGTAATAATAATATTAGGGGCTTGTATTTTTAATTATATAAAAGTAAAACAAGTTAAAAATATAAATCAAGATATTCAATATAAATTAAACGGATTACAAAATGATATTCTTGAAAAGGCAGAATGGGGAGTAGGCAGAGAACCCAGCTTAGAATTTAGTTTAAACAGCTTGAGAACTCGGGTAGATAATAATAAAGATAATGTAGACTTGATATTGGATACTTTCTTTGTCTATGATTATTTTGCAGATTTTCCGATATACCATTCAAGCCCTGACAGAATTCTAAAGTCAGAAGCAATGAGTTTTCCAGTATATGAATATGCTAATGAAGATAGCAATTATTGGGGTTGTAATGACGAGAGCGAGGAAGGGTGTATTTGCAAAATTCAGCAAGAGCTTTACACCACTCCTGAAAATTATAAAAGGTTCAAATCAATAATAGATGATATGACAAACTGCTTTCACCCTGGATTAACCCCGTATCCCTCACCTTATGAATATTAAACTTACAGTAGAATTAGTTCCAAAAAGTGCTTGGTATAAGAATGTTCGTTCTGAAATACCAAAAAAAGATTGGGACACATTAAGAAAGGCTTCATATAACAAAGCTGGGTATAAGTGCGAGGTCTGTGGTGGCAAAGGGAGTAAGCACCCAGTTGAGTGCCACGAAATTTGGGAGTATGATGATAAGACACATATTCAAAAGTTAAAAGGTCTGACTGCCCTCTGCCCAAAGTGTCATCTGGTTAAGCATTTAGGGTATGCCCAGTCATCGGGAAAGGGAGAAATTGCTATCCAGCAGTTAATGAAAGTCAATCAAATGACGGCGGAAGAAGTAAATGAGTATATCTATACTGTTTTTGAAGTTTGGTATCAAAGAAGCCAACATCGATGGGAGTTAGATTTATCTTATTTATCAAGAAAGTATTTATAAACATATGACTCTAAAAGACCACGCTATTAATTTAATAAAACCGTATGTTCTGAGAGGAGATGGTTATGGAAGTCTGAAAAGTAGCTATTTAGGGTATCGTAGCAAAGAATTGAGTGTAAGTATTGGCGGTTATTGTGGTGAAAAGAAAATTAGTAGTGAAAAGATAATCGTAACTATTGAAAAAGAGGGTAAAGAAGAACATCAAATTTTTTCTTTAAAAGAACTTTACGATGAAATAGACAGCAACCAATTAAAATTATGTTAGGATGTTTATATGAAATTAGATAAAAAAATTGAATTAGATTTTATAAAGACAGGTATAGAGCAAGATTTAAAATTGCTTATAAAAAAGGTAGATAGTGTTTCACTAAAAAATGATTTAGTAAGAATTAGAAAAGAAATAGAACAGCTTAAAATAACTTAAAACTTTATGACTAAAATGATATGCCCGTTTTGCCATAAGCCAGCAGAATGGGTAGAAAATAAAGAAGTTTACGGAAAAAACTATGGTAAGTCTTATATGATGTGGTTGTGCAAAAAATGTGATGCTTATGTAGGTTGCCACAATAACACTCACAAACCACTCGGCATAATGGCAAATGCTGAATTAAGAGGCTGGAGAATTACCACTCACCATATAATTGACCCTTTGTGGAAAAATGGGAAGTACTCCCGCACGCAGGTTTATAATATTTTAAGACAACATTTTGGCAAATATATCCACATTGGTTCATCAGATATAAATATGTGCCAAAAGATAATTAATTTTGTTACCAACAAGTTATCCACAGATAAACACTCTTGACAGTTTTTTATAAATTTGCTATACTAAATATGAAAATGATATTACTAATATGATAAATAATAATACAAATAGTCAAGCAATAAGTAGTAAAGAAGGCGTTTTCAAGACAGCAGACTTTGTTCTGTCTGTTTTTTTATTGTACTCGGGTGTTAAACTATTAGGAACTGAACCTTATCCTGATGACCACAATCCACGCAGAAAAAGATTTCTTTTTGAGAAGACAGACCAAGTGGAAGTATTGATGAATCATTACATTTCATTAGACCCCACAGTTAAATTAAAAAAGATAATAGCTGTTCAAAAACAATTAAAAAGATTGATTTACACAGATACAAATTAATAACAAAAATTATGCCAATGAAAGAACCAAGTGAATTTATTAAAGAGTTTGCACAAATTGAAGGGGCTACTATTAGAAGTAGACAAGTTCGAGCAGTTTGTGAATTCCTTGATTGCCAACACAATGCAATGGCAAAAACTCTAAATGAAATGGACGCAAAAATTGCAATTCTTGAAGATAAACTTTCCAAGAATAATAAATAAATAAATATGACACATCATCTCAATGATTTTTTAACCAAAATACCAAAAGAAGAATTAAAAGCATTACTAAATAATAATGATAAAGATAATTTTTTTATTCTTTTATGGGAAGGACTAAAAAGAATACAAGCTGATTATGAATTTATCAGAGAAAGAACTTTATTTAATTCTGAATTAAGTGATACAGAAAAAGTCCAAATAATAAAAGATATACTGTATAAAGCATATCCGTTAGAACAAGAACTATTAAACAAAGTTAAATAAATATGAATAAAATTTTAAATACAACATTAGAAAAAGCCAAAATCAGAATCCAAGAAAAAAAGATACAGAGGTTATCAATTGATTTAGAAGGTGGTTCACACCTTGAAATTCTCATCACTCCCCTTGGAGATTCTTGGGAAAAAGATAGATTAGTTGGAACTACAAAAGATTTTGTTGCCCTTGGAATAGTTGGTTGTGGTTTTTACCCGATAAAATTAGGCAGTATTGGGGCTGGCTATCTTGCCACAAAATTATCTCTACCATTACAAGATGCAGAAGACTTAACTATCTTATTAAATAATCTTAATACTTTATGAAAGACACAAAATTATTCACACCAGTAGACGGAGTAGTAGTAGAAATCCCAAAACAAACTAACACAGCAGGCATCGAATTGCCCGAAAGCTCAAGTAATAAAAAGAGTGAAGGAGTAATAGTATCTGAAAAGATTAAAGTAACAGAGAAATTATTAAAAGACTTTGGGAATCCTATTGAATTACAAAAAGGCACAAGAATAAAATTTTCAGAGGGCTATTCATTAGAAGACCAAGAAAATCTTTATTTCGTACCATTAGAGAAAATTTTAGGTATATATGACAACTAAATGGGAACCCAATTTAAAGAAGGTTAAACTCAAGCGTTCCCGAAAAGGTGCATTAGATATGGGGTTTCAAAAATTATGTGATTTAAATACTAAATATAATACAAGTATAAAATATCTTTCAGACATAAAGGACTACTATGGAAAGATTGCTATAAACTTAAATAAATATGTGTTAGTAGCAAAGAACTATCCTTATGGATTTATGGTAAGTGTAGATGAAATGATAGTTAATTATTGCAAGAACCAAAATAAAAAATTATTATTATATTTAAAAAGTTCAAACAATATTTATGAGTTTGACCCTACTCAAATCATTCAATATGGAGAACCCAATCAGCGAGGCAAGTCCACAATGTTAAACTTCAAGATTCAATTAGGTCAGAATTTTGAAAAAGTAGCTGAAAATCAGCTAAAAGCTAAACAATCAAAAATGTTTTAATTAAAAAAATTATGTCTATTCAATCATTTTTTATCACTATTATTGTTCTTAGTTTGCTAATAGGAGTTATTGTAATAGTAGGAACAATAATCAGGAACGGCGAAATCAAAAAGAATAAAAAGTCCACCCCTCTAACCGTAGAAAATTTATCAGACTTTGCTTTTATTCAAACCTTTGAAGAATTTAGAGTATATAAAAGTATGGTGAGAAATAACTATTGTATAACTTTTACCTTGAAGGTCGGAGAAATATCAGTTGACCGCAGATTGGAGGCACATACCTTTGAAGAAGTGTTATTCAAACTTAAAAATTGGTATAAAAAGAATAAAAGTAATTTAGAATTCATAGACCAAACTCTGGAGAAAGTAGATTAAATATAAAAGTATGCTTGAAAAGATTAAATTCACAAGAGATATTATTTTAGAAAGTTGTAAAGGTGGTGGTAACATTTTTAGAGAGGGGGAAGAAGTTGATATTATTGAGGGAATGGTGAAAGGTGAGTATGTGATAAAAGAACCATTATCAAATTTTAGTGTTAAAGTAAGAATACAAAATTAAACAATTAAAGGTTGTAAATAAATTAAACATAGAAAGAATATAAAAATATGAACACTGCATTAAAAGTCTTTTCAATTATTGGAATAGTATTTATTGGGATAGCCTTTTTAGGTAATATGGGTAATTTAGAAGCATTGGGATACACCTTTTTTGTTGCAATGATTTGGTTACCACAATCTATAATTGGATTAATTGTTTCAAATAAAAAAGAAGTTGAGAAGAAGTAACAAACCCTACGCAAAAACGATAAAACCCTATACAAATATGAATCTAAACAAATGGCTAAAAATTAATAAAAGAAAAGAAATACTAAACTATAAAATATTTTGGTATAAGTGTGTTCCTTTTGTAATTGCTGAAGTTAAGAATAGGGAATGGGGTAGATTAGAAGAAATAGAAAAGAAAGAAGGAAAGACTTTAGAAATATTAAAGCAAATGTATAATTCAAATGGTAACTGGTATATTGTAGAAGGATTGGATTATTTCTGGTTTCACAGGCAATTATTTACTAAGCAAAAGGAAGAAGTTTTATTTAATGATAGTATGCACTTACAATATAATGGAAAGTCAGACAATGAAAAGTTTAAAATGTTAAAAGAACACGCCCAAGCAGATATTGATTCTATTTGGAATAAAATATTTAAGAAAAAGTAAATATATGACAACCAGAAAAGAGTTTTTAAAAAAGTTTGCAGATATGCCTTTAGAAAAAAGAAATAAGGTAGCTTTAAATATTAATCATAATAATATTAATCAGCCCGTTTCTTGGAATGTGTGTTGGCTGGAAATTCAGTACAATACAGAACTAAGTAAAGAAATATTAACTAAACTTAATTAATATATAACTTTTATGGATAAAGTATATTGTAAAAATTGTAGGCATAAAGCATCTTGTGGATTATGGTGTGAAAACCCACTTGTTTTAGCTGTTGAAAAAAAGAAATTAGAAGATGAGTTTGGCGCAACGAGTGGTAATAAATATAGTGGTGTACAGAAAGATTATGTGAAAGTATCAGTAAGAACTTGGAAAGTAAATAAAGAGGGTGAGTGCAAAATTTACAAAAAGAAATGGTATAAATTTTGGATTAAATAAATAATTAATAAAACTAAAAAAATTATGTCTAAACAAATTAAGAAATCACTTGAAGCACGTAATTCCATTAAAAAAGGAATGGATACCTTAGCAGATATTGTAACTGCTACTCTTGGTCCGAAAGGACGAAACATTATAATTGAAAAAGAATTTGGAGACCCTGATATTGTTCAAGACGGAGTAATTGTAGCCCGAAGTATAGAACTAAAAGACCGTTTTGAAAACACAGGGGCTGAATTAGCAAAGTCAGTTGCTATTAGAACAAATAATGAGGCAGGGGATGGAACAACCACAGCCATAGTATTGGCTCAAGCAATGGTTAATGAGGGAATGAAATATTCTGAATTGGGGATAGGTGCTTTGGGATTAAGACGAGGAATGAAAGAGGCTATTTCTGATATAGTGAAAGAATTAGAATCTCTTGCCACTCCCATAAAAGATAAACAACAAATGGAAGAAATTGCTACTATCTCTGCAAAAGATAAAAGCATAGGAAAAATAGTTGCAGACTCAATGGATAAAGTAGGCAAGACAGGAGTAGTTAATACTGAAAAAGGACAAACCAATGAGATTACTCAAGAAATAGTTGAGGGATTTAGGTTTGACAAAGGATTTGTTTCTCCTTATATGGTAACTAATCGGGAAAAAGGAGTCAGTGAATTAGCAGATATTTATATTTTAATCACAGACAAATCTATTTCAGATGTTCAGAAAATATTACCACTCTTAGAAAAGGTAGCTACTCAAGGTCAAAAACAATTAGCCATAATCTGTGGAGATATAACAGGAAATGCTTTAGTAACTTTTGTAGTAAATAATGTAAAAGGAACATACAAAGGAGTAGCAATCAAAGCCCCTTATTATGGAGATAAGCAAAAACAAGCATTAGAAGACATTGCTATCCTAACAGGTGGAGTAGTTATCAGCCAAGATGTAGGATTAGAATTAAAAGATGTAGAGATTGAACATTTAGGCAAAGCCAAAAAATTAGTTGCTACAAAAGACCATACTACTATTATTGAAGGACAAGGCGAGAAAGAAGAAGTTAAGAAAAGAATAAAGCAACTCCAATCTGAATTAGATAAAGAAAAGAATGATTACATAAAGGAAACTTTACGGGAAAGACTTGGCAGACTTTCAGGAGTAGTAGCAGTAATTAAAATTGGGGCTAATAGTGAGGTGGAACAAAGAGAACTTGAAACCAGAGTTGAAGACGCTATAAGTGCCACTCAGTCAGCCTTAGAAGAAGGCGTAGTTATTGGCGGTGGCTTAGCTTTAATTTTAGCTAATCATACACTCGAGCATTTAGATAAAGAACCACTTACTGAGGATGAAGAAAAGGGTTATAAAATAATAATGAAAGCAATAGAAAAACCGTTTATAAAAATATTAGAAAATGCAGGCGAGAAAAGTGAAGTAATTTTAGAAAAGATGATTGCTGAGCATACTAATAAGAAATCTAATTTAGGATATAATGCTGAAACAGGTGAGTATGTTGATATGTTTAAAGAAGGAATTATTGACCCTAAAAAAGTAGTTAGATGTGCTTTAGAAAATGCAGGCAGTATTGCAGAAATGTTCTTATCCACAGAAGGAGTAATCTGTTTTGAAGATGAGGAAATTCCTAAGCAACCTTTAGCCTAATATGAAAAGATATAAAGTAATGATTAGAGATTTCAGAAATTCACCAAACGGAGAGTGGAAAGTATTAGAATTAAGATATGACCACAGAACAGGAAAAAAGGGAGTAGCAGTTTTTAAACATAAACACGAAGCTAAGGAATGTGAATCAATCGCTCATCGTTTATCAGAAAATAGTATTAAAACTAAAATAATTTATGAACAAAAAAATGAATACCGAAAATGACAACCCAAATAAAACTTATCATCAAGAAGTAGCGGAAGATATTGTTAAGGGTCTAAACAAAAAAACTATTGAGTTAAATGACCCTTTAAATTTTGAGTGCGTTGCTTGTGGTAAATGCTGTTATAATCAAGATATTATTCTCAATACCTATGATATGTTACAGTTTCGCAGAGAGTTTGAAAAGCCGACCTTTGCTCTTGGAATTGCTGGTCTGTACACTGTACATAAAGGACCAAACTCAAAAATGCCCGTTTATTTATTAAAATTTCTTAGAGAACCAGAGAGTAATATATCAATGTGTCCTTTTCTTAGACCAGAATTTCAAACAGAATTAGACCAAGTAAAAAAAGATAATAGACCACAAGAAGAAGTAATAGAAGAAATGAAAGTCATAGTTAAGAAAAATGTTACTTTAGGAAAAACTAAGCAAGTATGTTCTATCCATAAAAATAGTCCGACTGTATGCAAACTATACCCATTAGGCAGAGTTTCTGTTAGACCAAAAGATAGTGGTATTAGTAATACTAAAGAAGAAGTAAGATTCCTCAAATTAGAAAAAGACAGATTATTCTGCCCAGAGAAATGTTTTGAATGTAAAAATACAGTAAAAGATTATTTGACCAAAAATAAAGTAACAGATGAATTTAATTTTCAAAAGGAATATAATATGCTGATTAGTAGATTTGCCGAAATAATCAGTGAGCAAAAAGTTTTTCCTGAATATAAACAACTGGCTACTCTTCTTTATGATTTTGATGCTATAGCGATATATCAAAAATTAAAAAAGCAAGCACCAACTAATGCTAATTTAGACGATGTAATAAGTAAAAATAAAGAGGCTGAAAGGTATTTTGAACAATTCCCAGAGTTAGACCAAAGTTTACTATCAAAGTCGTTAGATAAAAATGCCTCTGACTCTTTATTAGAATATACTTTATCTCATCTAACTGACGCTTATAAAGAGTATTTAAAGGTACTTCAACAAAAATATGCTTAAAGAAATAAATATCAACCAAATCAAGAAAAGCCCAAGTAACCCAAGGTATTTATTTGATAAGATTGCTTTGCAAGATTTGGCAGATACTATCAAAGTTCAAGGAGTAATCCACCCAATTGAAATAGATGAGAATGAAACGATTATTTGCGGAGAAAGACGGTGGCGGGCAGCAAAATTGGCAGGATTAAAAACTATACCTTGCACAGTAAAAACAGGGCTAACCCCACTTCAGAAATTACAAAGACAGTACATTGAAAATGCACAGCATTTAGATTTAAACATAGTTGAGAAAGGGAGAGCTTTCAGAAATATGCTTAAATTTAAAAAAGATGAACTGTTAATGGATAGAGATGAACGCCACAAATCTGATTATCATTCTAAAGGCATAAAGGAATTATCAGAGCAACTTGGAGAAACTGCCTGGACAATCAGAGAATCAATCTGTTTAGTAGATGAAGAAAAAGCTATTACACAAGCCATAGAAAAAGAAGAAGTACCTTATACACATATTATTCAAGCTAACAAAGTTAAAGAGCCAAAATTAAGAGAAAAAGTTAAACAAAAAATCTTAAATAATGATTTTTCCAATCGTGAAACTTTAAAAGACACCATTGATTTAATAAATCAAAATCCTGATTACGCTAAAATTCTAATGAGCAAAGACGGAGAAGATTTAAAAGAAGCCATAGAGCATATTGTAGATACTGATTTGATTACCAAACAAGATTTAAAGAAAACAACCTTAATGCAAGCATTTCCTTATATTGAAGAAGAATATAAAAAGTTTAAAAAGTCCAGTAAGAATTTAGATAAATTTATTCAGCATTTAAAGGATATATGCAAGTAAATAAATGTAAGAAGTGTAATGGTGCTTGTTGTAAAGAAATGTTCTTAAATTTAGGTAAATATAATAAAGCAGATAAATACCATAAAGATTATGTCAAATGGATTAAATTACACGGAATTAAAACCAAAATAGTTAATAACAATCTTTATATTCAATTAAAAATAAAGTGTACAAAATTAAAAAATAGTAAGTGTTTAATTTATAAACATAGACCGTTGCTTTGTAAAGAGTTTAATTGTAATGATTTATTTTTTATAAGACTAAATAAAAGATTTAATTAAATAGCTTTATGAATAAAAATGAAAAAATAATTCAAGTTATGCCACAAGATGAATCTTATGGGGTAGTCCTCACTAACCAAGGCAATTTATATAATTACACACTAACAAAAAATTTAACTACAGGAAGAATCACAATTATTTCTTTATACGCTGAAGTAGAGTTAGATGTTTAATCTTAATCCTATGAATATATTTACTAAATTTAAGCAAAAACGAGCCATAAAGCAATATCAGAAGTACCGAAATACCCCTTGCCCAAAATGTAACCAGCTGAATTGGAATTATTGTTTTGCCCCTTATCTTAAAAATAAAGAAAAATGTAGTATAGAAGCCAGAGTGTGTAAAAACTGTGGATATAAAGACACAAACGGACATATTATTTCTAATGAGATAAAACTTAATTCAGAACTTACTTTTAAAGTAAGTCAAAAATAATAATCTTATGGATACTAAAAAAATACAAACTATCCCTGAAAAAGAATTAGTCAATGCCATTTGTTATAATTCAGGGCATTCCTCAGGACAAGTAAGAAAAATTCTTTCTTCAATGAAAGAGCATATAACAAAAGAATTAAAATCAGGCAACGCAGTTAAATTAGGATTTTTTGGTAAATTCACCCCTTTTTATAGAGCACCCCGCCAAGTTAAAAACCCAAGAAATAAACAAATGATGGAAGTAAAAGGGTTAAAACTAATTAAATTTAGAGCCAGCAAAGCCCTAAAAGACACTGTAAAAGATACTTATGATAATTAAGAGTATAGAATAAACTTTTTATGAAAAACCAAAAATACATCAATGAAGATTTAGATTTCATTTTTATCCGTGCCCAAGATAAAAACGGAAAATGGAACAGCCTCTCAGTTCGTGAATTAGATAAACAGCAATGGGAAGATTATTTAACCAGACACTTTGGGGATGGAAAGAGATTTTGGAAGACTCTGACTCCCGAAGTAGAACAAGAAGAATGGAGTAATGAAGATAAATTAGGAATAATTAATTGGTTAGCTGACCAGGGGGCAGTATTTGTAATGATAAAAAGAGAAGCCAGATAAAATTTTATGCAGAATCAACCAAACACCACAAAAAATAAAAAGAAACAAAAGAAGTTTAAATTGAAACCTACAACTCTTTGGGAAAATTTGAGTCCTGAAAGTAGACAGGCACTGCTTTTAGCAAAGTCAAGTATCCATAAAGAGTCAAATCAACAATATGAGTCAAAAAAGCGAAAAAGAAAATTCAAAAGAGCTAAACAACATCATAACTACCTTAGCAAAAATACAAGACCAACTCTGGAAAGAAAAGAGAGTAACGACCAAGGAAGAGCTTTATCAAATAGCAGTTATAGGTAGTTATGTAAATTGTTTAGTCAGGGCATTTGCTGATAATGAGGTAACCCCGATAAAAGAAGAAGATAAACCCCAAGATGACACAGTATGACTTTAAAAACAAATCTTAGAGTACAAAAATTTATTTTAAATAAGGCTGGGTATCGTCTTCTGCCTATTAGAGATTTCAGACTAAGATATCACGAGTGGATGAGAAGTGTATGCCCCCAAGAAAGTCCTTACCCAAGATTTCACATAGTTAAGGACTTTGGGAAGAAGAAGTATGAAATACATTTAGATATGTATCGCACTCATAGAAAAAAATTATCTGGAACAATAATATCAGAAGGATATATTTTAAGAAAAGAGGCATTAAGAATTTATAAAATATCCTTTTTAGATTATTTAGAAAAAAATCAAGATATACCAGGTAAGACCTATAAAATTAAAAAGATGGCAATACGTTTAAAACGATTTCAAAATGGAGTAGACGAATTCGCAAAAAAAAAAAGAAGAAAGGAAAGATTAATTTTATGACTCAAACCTTTTTTAAAGAAGAACGAGAAGAAAAAAGAGGAACTCCTATTCCTGAAGAAACGAGATGGGCGATATTTAGTAGGTGTCAAGGGAAGTGTGAGTACTGTGGTAACCCAGCAGTAGATGCTCACCATATTCTCTCCCGTGCCCAAGGTGGGAGTAATAATGTTAATAACTTAATTGCTCTGTGTCGAGAATGCCACGACAATGATAAAATAAGAAATAAAATCGCAGAAAAACCCAAATATTATATGGGTAGATACAAATGGTAAGGATTTTTTAGATAATTAAAATATTATTATGACCTCACAAATGAAAAAGAATGTTAAAGACATTGTTTATGCTATTTTATTATTTATTGGTGTTTGTGTCCTTTTGGGTTGCTTATCTATATTTCTGTCAAAAATACAAAATTACCTCCTTCATCTTGGCTCTAACGAGGAGATAACCATTAAAAATAAATTCTAAAAAGTATGAATAAAATAATTTTATGGTTTCTGAAAAAACAAGAATATTAATGAGCAAAGCTCAAACTGGAAGAAAACACTCTGAAGCAACTAAAGAGAAGATACGCCAGGTAAGATTAGGAAAGAAACGAAAGCCTTTTTCAGAAGCAACTAAAAAAAAGATGAGTAAAGCTAAATTAGGAAATGAGTATTCTTTAGGTTTTAAACACGGAGAAAAAATAAAGAAATTCCATAGAAATTTAATGTTAGGCAATAAGTATAGATTAGGAATAAAACATACTGAAGCTACAAAGAAAAAGATAAGAAAATCGTCTTTAGGCGAAAAAGGAAATAATTGGCAAGGTGGTATTACTAAATCTTCTTCTTTAATAAGAAGTAGTGCCAGATATGTAAAATGGAGAAAGGATATTTTCAAGCGTGACAACTATATTTGTCAAAAATGTCATTTAAAAGCAAGTGGATTTTTAGAGGTACACCATAAAAAATCTTTTTCTTCTATTTTAAAAAGGTATGGTATAGTTACAAACGAAGAGGCAGTAAAATGTAAGGAATTGTGGGGCTTGAAAAATGGTGTTACTCTTTGTAAGGAATGTCATAAATTAACCAATACACATATAAATAAAATCAATACAAATATGTTAGCAAAAGTATCTTCACTCATATCTATTGACCCAGGAAGCATCCAAATCGGGATAGCTTTTTTTCAAGACGAAAAACTAATAGAGTCTAAACAAATAAAATTATCGGGGGATACTTTTTATAGTCGACTAAGAAATTTAAAGTTAAGTGTGATAAAATTTTTTGAAAAACACTCTATTGTAGAGTTTATGGCGGTTGAGACCCCCTTTATAGGGCGAAACCCTCAAGCAGGGCTAAAGATAGGGCAATGCAGGGGTCTGATATTAGGCATAGGGTTTGATTATGATTGTAAAGTCATAGATATAGCCCCACAAGAGACCCGTAGCTATTATGGAGTTAGCACAAGAGCTAAAAAAGAAGAATATCAAAGAATAGTTAAGTTAGAAAATCAGAATAAAGTAATGGGCAGTGATGAAGCAGATGCTGTTGCCATTGGTTGTACTGCATTACATAAAATAAAAAAAACCCGTCTATACAACGAAGCTATTTAAAAGACACCACAAGCGATAGATTTTCTCCATCGCTTAGGTGAGATAACTATATTAAATAAAAAGGTGAAAGACAGTCTATTCGGTTGGACTGCTTTTTTTTCCTCTTATGTCAATATATCGAGCTTTATTAGCATAAGTATCGGTTAATTTATGACATTCTTTGCAAAGAGTAAGACCATTTGAAAGTTTCCATAAATCTTTACATTTATATGCTTGAGATAAAAAAAATATAAAATATTTATCCAATAATTTAGATAAAGCAAGTTTATGATGTGCTTCTAAAAAACAACCTCGTTGTTTACATTTTTGACAAATATAATTATCTCTTTCAAATACTTCTTTTCTCCATTTTCTATATTTAGCACTATTTCGTATATACAAAACAAGCTTTGTTTTACCGCCTTTCCAATTATTTGTTTTTTCTTTATTTTTTAACCAATAGTTACTCATTTTCTTTTTAGTTTTTTCAGAGTGTTTAAAACCTAAAGAACTTTTACGCATTTTTTTTATTGTCTCTTCTGAATGTTTTCTTCCTAACCAATATTTATTATTTTTGTTAGTATTACTAATTTTATCTTTCGTTGCTTGTGTATGTTTTTTGCCAAAGAAAGGATTATCCTTACCAATATATTTGCCTTTTTTACTATTACTCATTTTAATTTTTATTTTTTCTGATAAAATTACTCCCTTTCTTGAAGAAACTCTACCTTGACAGGCAAGACTAATGTTTTTTCTATGGCTTTTAGTAAATACTCTTGACATATACTATTATTATAGTATATTTATAGTAATTTGTCAACTCTTAAGGAGTATTTTTATTTTTTCTTAGGTCTAAATAAATAAATGTTCCAATTCCAATTACTAACAAAACTATTAACATCCAAAAATTTAACTGAGTATCAATTAATTTATTAATAGCAAAAGCTACTAAAGCAGTCGCAATAGAGGATAGCCCTGCAAATTTAACTGCTGATTTCTGATTAAGTGTAAGAAGTTTTTTCATATTTTTACTTTCTCCACGGGTCAAATAGTATTCCAACTACAAACCCCGCAATTACTAATATTGTATTATGAATTAAAATAAATTCTAATGAGATTGAATTACAATCCATATTTTTATTTATTAGTTAATTCTAATTCACCCTCAATAATCTTGTCCCAATCAACTCCACCATCTTCCTTTTTAGCGATTTCTTTATTAAAGCCCAATGCCATAGAAATCAAAGTGTCTTCACTAATGGCAGGTATCCAAAAACCAACCGCAGATGAATTTTTATCTTTAATTATTTTTGTAAAATTATTCATAGAGTCTTCCTTCCAATTCTCTGGCAAATCTCTGAAAGACTTGCACCAAGTAATTGGGTAATTGCTACTTAAAATTTTTTCTGGTTTTCCACAACTATCTCTTACATACATTCTACCATTTTTATCAATATAATAAATATACACTGCGTGATGAAACTCTACTTTGTCAGGAGGCTGTACTTCTCCGTCTCGTTCCCAATTAGTATTATTATCACCAACAGCAATTTGTAAGGGTGAATGTTCTAAAGCGTCAATCATTGCAGATTTGGTTAGAACCCAAGAATGATTACCACCAAAGTATCTCTTTCCCGCTTGTGGTAAATTAAATATACTGCCCCACTTACTCCAACCACCTGTTAGCATTTCTTGAGTAAAAGGAGTTGCATATTCTAAGTCTGTCCCTTTATTTATAAAAGTATCTGATACTTTATTAAAAGTATTTCCATTCTTTTTTGTTTTACTTTCTACTCCCAATCTTCTATCAGATAAATTTAGTTGAATTCCCAGCCTGTTAGCCATCGCCTCACCACAATCTAATCTACTAAAGATTACGCAGAAAGGAATCCACCACTGTTTTTCCCTCTCTGGTAAATAAGGCTTCCAATTAAAGGATTGCTTTTTTTGCGTTGTTCCAAAAATTAACTCATAAATAGCATCTTTTTTCTTTATCTTTTCTGGAATGTAGGTATTGATGTGTTTAATCATAACAAATTATTATTTTTCTTGTTAAGATACTTATTCAACGACCTTTGAAGTTTCTTCAGGAGAAGGTTTTTCTTCTTTTGGCGAAGATAATTTTTCCTTTAAAATTCTTAATTGTTGCACTGCCCCATCTAAAGCCAATAGATTTGATTCATTGTCGTGAATAAACTTCTTAGCTTCTGCAATTTTTGTGGCAAGTCCTTGAAAGTTTGCCGATTTTTCTTCTAACTCTTTTTCTATTAGAGTTAGTGTGTTTGTGTTTTCATTAGTCATAATGTTCTTTCTCTTTATTAATTATTATTTACTTTTTCCTCAAGCTCACGCACTTGTTTAGTTAAACGATTAATACAATGAGCCATAGTTAAATATAAATCTTGTTTAGATTCAAACATTCCTATCATCTGCCCTTCACGAAATACCTTTGGGTTTAGCCCACAAGTTGGCAGTACTTCTGGTGGAATGCTTCTTTTACGATTAGCAATTGCTACCATATCATCAACATCACCCAAAGGTTCAAAAGTATCTGGGTTAAACTTATCTTTAGGAATAGGATTCATTTTTTTATTTATAACCTCAGTATAATGTGCCTGTCGTTCTACGAGTGTTTTGGTTTTATTCAAATACAAAGGTTTGGCAGTTTGTTTTTTAAACTTTACCTCTATATCATCCTCTTTTTTTTGTATTTTTTCTTCTGGCATAAATTTAATAAGCAGTCATATCAAAAGTTCCTGTCCAAGCCCCTCCAGGCTGTCCTCTAAATTCTTCTAATCCGCCACTATCATAGCATACAATATCTCCTTGTGCAGAAGGATTGGAAGTTCCGACATCTAACCCTAATTTTGTACAATTCAATACACCAATAATATCGGCATTGCCACTTACATAGAAAGCATTAGTTGGAGTTATTGCCGCACCGACTGCCAATTTACTTGAAATAGATTGCTCTGTGGTATCGATTCGAGAAGTAGTAAGTTCATACCCTGTTATTGTATGTGCTAAAACTTGAGAAGCAGTAACCGACCTTGCATAAATATCACCACCATCTATTTTTGTTACATCACTGGCGTGTCTCCACGCTTCAATATTTGTTTTTGTAGTACTGTTTTGAAATATTCTATTTGTTGCATCTGAAGCTAACTTTCCAACTACAATTGAAGTCGCCCCCAGTCTATCAACTGATAATGTTCCTGTAGAAATATTACTTGCGTTCAAGTTGGTAATTGTTATGGTAGTAGCATTTATAGAACCAGATTTTAAATCATCCGCTACCAAATCACCTCTAATTGTTATGGTAGGAGAACCCCCAGAATTAAATCTTAAATAATGAGTAGCATCTCCGTATACTTCAAAATAAACAGCTCCCCCAGAAGTTTTTTGTAATAAGAATCCTGCCACACTATCAGCATACGAACTTTTACCGTAAGAAGCAATCAATCCACCAATTCCTGAACCACCTACCTTTAGTGTATCACGAAAATAACCATTATCACCAGCAATAATCGGAGAGTAAATTGCTTTATTAGAAATGAAAGTCCCTCCCGATAAGATGCCTTCTCGTAACTTATCTAAATTGCCATCATCTGTCCAGCCTACATCATTAGAGTATTCACTTAAATCCGCACTATTAGGAGGGTTGGCATCAGAAATTTGACTCCAAGTAATCGTTGAGCCTGGTCCCAAAACAATATCTCCTGAAATTTCTAATACACCTGTTTGAGTATTAAATCTTAAATAATTATCTCCGTCATAATACATCTCAAATTTTGAGTAATCAGTAGCAGTTTTTTCTAACCAAAATCCTTTGCTTGCATCTGCATAATCTGTTTTGCCATAAGATTTTATAACAGAGGCAATTCCTGATTGGCCCATTGTTAGAGTATCTCTAAAATAACCATCTATACCTGCCAAAACAGGACTATAAATCACATCTTCTTTTATAAAGCTACTCCCACTGTATTCTATGTTAGCTTCAGTAATTGGAGTATCTCCTGCTTGGATACTTTCTATACTACTTTGAGCTTGTGATATACTTTGGTTAATCAAAGTTTCTTCCTCTGATACTGCGGCGGTTAAGTCGCCCCCTATCTGTCCTAATTCAAGTAAAGCAGAGTCAATTTTATACGATATTCTTTTAACAACCAAACCATCAGCAAAAGTAGTTTGTAAGTCATCACGAAGATTCCTGATACAGATTCTATGCCCTGGTTCAATACCTGCAATATTATATTTGTCAGTTACTTCAATTGTCAATTCTTGCTTAGGGTCTTTTCGGTAAGCCAATACTTTTGTTACTCTAATATCTGAAACTGCACTTGATAATACAGCAGAGTCTTGCTGAAATAAAGTAATTCTGCCGTAATCATCTTGTGAATCACTATTTTTATCATAATCAAAAACATACGAAGCATCTGCAGTTGAACGCCCATTCCAAAATACAAAATAATTAACTACACTTTCTATAGTTTTATGTGATTTAATCTCGGCAATGTCCCTACCAATAACTAATGTATGCTCCGTTTGTGAACTACTGTCTTTAACATACAAATCACCCTCACCATCTACATACCAATACCAAGTAGTAGGTAAATACTCTTCTATTTTTTTCAGAGTGTCTAAATGTTTCATTCTATCAAAAGTGTAAGATACAGAGTTACCACAATCATCAATCGTAGTTCCCCAAATATATGAAACCATTGGATTGGTAGTTTGTAAGATAAAATTATCTAAAATATTTTTAATAATTTTTGAAGAGGATTCAGCAGTTTCTTCCACATAAAAGCCAGCAGGCTCAGTCGGCTCATAAGGCGGAGTACCAGAAATATTATAATAGTCATTACTCAATTTAGAAACCGCGCCATAAAAAGTCAATACAACAGTTTCCTGACCATTTGTATATTGTGGTCCGATAGCAACTAAATATCCGTAAAAAATTTGTTTATCTGTATTAAACCTATCAGTTAAAAATATTTTTAATCTATTGCCGTATTTGATTGCCCCCGTTGGATTCTTTACTGCATCATACTCATCATAATTATCTATTGGTTTTTTTAGAGAAATGGTTACTCCCCCCACGCCACCATTAATAGTTCGGCTAATCGTCAAGTTAGAAATTATTTCATCTGGGCTTAGAACCTTAATAAAAGTTCCGTCTGGCTCATATAATTTATAACAAAGTTTATTTTCTACCCTTTCCCTTTCTATTATGTTAGATTTGGCTGAAAGAGTTGTATAGGACATTACTATTAATTGTGCCTTTGCAGAAATATTAGTTAAAACGCCAGTTTCTTTAATATTTGCTTTGGTGGTAATAGCTTTTGTCTTTGTATTTTGTATTCTTGCTTTGGCAGACAAAAGATTAGGCAACCCAAGATTTCCTTTTGCTAACAGAGTTTGTATTGTAGTAGATACTAACTGTGCTTTGCCCAAAATTAAAGAAGAACACACACTTTTTAAATTAGAAAGTGCGGATATACTTGTTGAAGAAGTAGATAACCCAGTATAATGCACAGTTAAAGTAACATAGTCTATCTGTGGGTATACAGGAGTGTAGGAATGTTGACAACAGACTACTTTAACAGTAACCCCGTTTATTATTGCCCCGCTTGGTACAGAGCAATTAAAATTAGTTACTTTCAAATAGTAAGAAGTTTCTATTGTTCCTGCAGTTGTTTTAACAGAATAAACAAACCCAAAATTTGAAGCATTTACTTGAGTATCTGTTAAAGACAGCCCCCACAAGACAGCACTTCCTCCGTAAGACACGGCAGTCAATGACTCTTCTGGTAAATAGGTATCCGTTGCTTTCTCATCGCCTACTATTGCATCACCAACAACTAATTTTATACTATTTTCTTTTATGCTATACAAATCACTATCCCCCAAAGTATTTAGACACGGAGACCCCCCTTCAAATTTAACATTATCAGTTAAATACCATTCCTTTGTTCCCACAGAAGTATCGTTGCCGGTTGTTCCTGGAGCAAGTTCGCCCGTGTCTGCCCCAATAAAATAGTTAGGAATTTTTAAGTTTAAGCGTCTAAATAACCAGCATAAGTGAATAGGTTTCCAAGTTTCTAACCAATTAAAAAGTTTCATCTTCCTATTAGAAACACATTCACCTGTGCTAATTATTGGTAATCCTTCTTTAGAGGATTCTCCTGTGTAAAAATGAGCTGAATATTTTGTTATTTTATAAATTCTTTTATTTTTTGGTACTCCTAAAAACTTCCTTCCCAAAGGATTATTACAAATCTTTGCTAAAATTATTTCAGACTTTGTTTGCATAAAGATTAGATATATGAAGCTGTGTATACAAGAGTTAAATCTACATTGAAAGGGGTTCCTGTTACAGTTATATCAACTGTATTTGTACCGATTTCAAAAGCTGGGAAGACACCTGTAAAATCAACTTCTGTACTATCCACTTGAACAGTCAAATTTTCACAATCAACAACTAAGCTTTCAGCATCACTAAAACTTCTGGCAATAGTAATAAAATCTCCGAGTGTTGTATTCTTAATTTCTATTGCAGTTACATTATCTCCCGAGGTAAGGTCAATGGTTATAACAGGGTATGCACCAATACTCCCAATCATTGTAATTACTTTGCTAAAAGGAGAAGAAGTTTGAGCGAGTAGAGTTTCTGTAGTACTGGAAATTGCTTCACCAAATGGATTAGCACATTCAAATTCAATTGAAAAAGGACACCAATAACTATTAAAATGCTCTCTTTCTATGGTTATGCTTTTTACTGTGGCAGTATATCTTCGTGTTCCTCCTGCGTATCCTACATCAAGACTTTTCTTCTGCCCGACTAAATTTTGTTTTAAAGTATCTATTCGGCTTTCCAAATTTGAAATAGATGTTCCAATAATATGCCCAGTTACAAAAATCGTTTTCTTTCGCCAATAATTAGACATTAAAAAACTCCCATCTCGACGAGCCTTGCTCTCTGTGATTAAATCGTTTTCTGGTGCGGAAGTATGCAAAACTTTTTCAGTGATAATATTACTGGTCTGCAAGTTATATGAATTGAAAATTAGTGTAGCCATAGATTTTAGTAAGCTCCATTTTTAGCTAAACGGAAAGCTTCCCCAATAGTTACTTGGACTTGCTGAGATATTTTATCTATATAAGATTCATCAGTAACTACAGGATTATTAATTATTACATTCACAGGAGTCGGTCCTTCACTTGTTCCGTAAACTCCCATATTTATTTCATCTGAAGTTGGCAACCGACCATACATACCCCCCCAATTATTTACATACTCTTGTTCTGCTAATAAATTTCTTGATACATTAGCCCCTGAAATAGACCTCTCCAGTGCGTCCGCAGTGATTTGTGGTAGTTGCATCAAAAGAGACGGAACTCCTGACTCTCTAATAGCATCATAGATACCTTTAAATGCTTTTTGGTAATCTTCTACTATACCTGCCAAAGTATCCGCAGTTTTTTGTCTAATTTCATCTTGTTGTGCTTTATAATCAGCCAATTCTCTATCCATTTCTAATTTAATGTCATCTGTTCTTTGAGAGTATTCTAATTTTTCCTCTGCTAATCTTTCTCTTAAATCTTCTAAGCGTTCTCCATTTCTCCTTCGTTCATCAGCATCTGCATCTTCTCTTTCTGCAGTTTTGTCAGCCAAACTTTGAGCATAATCTCTATTCTCTCTTGCCATTTCTTTTTCTAACTCTTTAATTTTTTCTTGGTCAGCCCGCAAACCCATACCAATTTCTAAATCTAATTGATGTTGTAAATCTTCTACCTTATCTGCGTGAGTCTGAGACATTTTATCCATCGTATCCTCAAACTTTTTTGCTCTATCATCCATTGAATCAGAGAAACTTCTATTCTCATCAGAAATATCATCTTCAATTTTCTGAATCGTTTTTTCGTGTTTGTCTGTTAATCGAGATAACTCTGTATCTATGTCCTCTAAAAATCTTGAATACTTTAAAGCAGATTCTCCGAAAGCGTCTGCTTGTTCGTCTAATGCTTCTGTATAGTCATTAGCAAAACCACCTAAATCAACATAGAATTCACTAATTTCTTTTGTAACTTTATCTATTATTTTAGAAATCTTATCTGTCGCCGAATCTATGTCGCCACCAAGTAATTCTTCTAAAGATGGAAAGTCTCGTACTTCGGGAGTAGTAATTCCTCCTGTCAGTGGAGTGAATCCGTACATTGGGGACATCTGGTCTGCATATTCTTTTGCATACTTACTATAGTCCATTTGCCCTTTTTCAGGTGGGTCATAAAAAAATCCTGCAGGACCCATCAACGCAATATGTAGAAGTTTCTTTTCAAGTTTCCCAACTAAATCTATGGCTTTTCCAAGCCAAGATAAAAATTTATTGCCATCTATAAAGTCTTTAATTTTTTTCGCAAAATCACTTACGCCTTTCATTACATCACGAGTGCCTTCACCAAACTTCTTTAATATTTTTAGAATATTTCCAACCCACTGACCGTATTTCTTAAAAGCATCTATGACTGCCATAATTTCCTCTTTATGTTCATCAATATATTTTGCAACAATCAAAAGAACTTTCATAAACTCAAGCTGAAGTTTAGCAACTACCTCACCTATACTTCTTTTATAGGCATCCCACTCAGCTCTGGCGGCTTCTAATTGTCGATTAATACTTTTATCAGCTTCTTCAAGAGCTTTGGCAGTTGACCCAGCCCGACCAGCTTGCTCTTCTAACATTTCATTAAAGCCTTTTCCATCATTAGCCGCCAAAACCATCGCAGCTCTCATACCCCTAATATTTGGAATAAGTTTTCCAACTACCTCAAAATTACCCTGTGAAGCCTTACTTAAATCTTCCATCATTCCGCCTAATCCCTTGGCTCTTAAAGTTGTAATATCCCATTGAAAGTTTAAATCTTTATTTTGAGCATTCAATCTTTTGATAGTATCCCTTGCTTCATCTGTTGGGTTCATTATACTTCTCATCAAACTTTCCAAAGCAGTTGCAGATTCAGCGGCACTAATACCTCTCAAAGTCATTTCAGACATTGCAGCACTTATTTGCTCAAAAGGTATTCCTAATTGAGAAGAAGCCGTTACTACTGAACCAATCTCACTGGCTAATTCATCAAAAGTAATAACACCTTTATCTACAGTTTTAAACATACTATCCATAATATCAACCGCATCTGCCCCAGTTTTTCTATTATAAGCATTCATCACTGCCATTAAGCCTCGGGCAGCAACTTCTGCATCTGTCCAACCAGCAATTGCACCTTGTGTTGCAACTTCTAAAATCTTCATTGCTTCTGCTCCCTCAAAGCCAGAAGAATAGACATCATAAAGACCTCTGGCTAATTCAGGTGCGGCTTTTCCTAATGCAACCGATAAATCTGAAACCTGCCCTGTTAGTTTGGCTAAACTCTCGTCAGTTAATAAGGCAATAGTATTAGTAAATGCCATTGCTTCATTAAACTTTTTAAAATCATCTGCTACACCTAAAAGAGCATTCACAGCACTGCGGACAGCATAAATAGCACCGACTATCGCACCAAGTCGCCTTATATTAGTAGTAACCTCGCCAAAAGATTTACTCAAACTGTCCAAAGATTTAGTTGCTTTATTGGTCATTTTCTGAGTACTTCTTTGAACTTTTTTTGTGCTATTTTCTACATTTCTACTGAAAGTAGCCACATTAGTTTCTATCCGCTTAACTGTTGCGGAGAGATTATCTACTGCTTCTATTACAATGTCTATGTTACTTGCCATTTTTTTGAGCTTTTAATTGTTTTGCTTCTTTTTTACTTACCCGTTTGACTGGTACGTGTCCTGGTAACTGGTCTAAACCACCATAATGTAGTTTCTTAACAACAATTTCCTTGTCAGGGAAGGGTAAGGGAGAGTCTTTCCAATTCTTAATCGCATCTTTACTGCCTGCGTGTAGGCAGAAGTTGAAGAATAAATCTTGATTTTTTTCATATACAGTTGAATTCGCAGCTACCTGTACAACTTCCCATAGCTCTTCCCAGTATAATTCTTCAAAGATGTAATATTTTGTCCATCCATATCTAACCGCCAAGGTATCTACTATCCAAGCAAGAAATCTCATCTTGGGTAGTAGAGTACCTCGAGTGGCTGAATGTCCTAATCTTTCTTGGTCGCCCCCAGACTCCCCAAAGGGGCTACGGAGTTTTTTAAGTTTTCGCTGAAATTATTTAATGAGATAACTTTTTCTGCCATATCAGATATTTCTTCTGGGTATGCCTCTGCTAATAATTTATCAGCTTCAACTTCTATACAAAAACTCACAAGTTTAACAATTTCTTTCGGAAAGACAGAATAAAGCGTTGATACATCAAGAGGCAACTTACTGCTGATTTCTCCTGATTTTGCTTTATCTGTTTCGAGGGGTTTATTATCTTTTCCTACCTGTGGTTTTTGTACCATTTGCTTACGCAAGGAATCAATCATTCCAAGATAAATTTCTTGGGCTTCATAATACTTGCCAGCTCTTAGTTTGTTAATGGTAATTGTTTGTCCATTGAAAACTGTTTCAACGGATGTTTTTAGTTTCTCTGTCATAATTTCTATTTACTTAGTTAATAAAAGTATCTATGCCAACGCTTCATTCACACTAAAGAGTTGATGACCCGAAGCGTGAGAAGTATCAGCGTAAGAAGTGAAAGTAACTGTTATAGCAGTAGGATTGTCTCTTTCAAAACTTGTTTCCATACCACCAGTAATAGTCTTAAAGAAAGTCCAAGTAGTTACTAAACTGGTATCATCATTATCAGTTATTTCAAGCATTAAGGGAGTGAAAGTAACTGTAACAAGTCCACCCACGCCGATTTTGTTTTCTGCCCCTGGATTTTGAGTATACGTACATTGTTGGATAGCAATTTGTAAATTATCTGCTTCACTTTCTAACATATCAAATTTGATAGTAGCAGTTTCATTAGTAATTGCTGTTTCGACAGGTGCAGTAACTTGGTCGCAATAAATATCCTTAGTTTCAAAGCTGTAAGTAACTGTAACCCCGCCAGAAGTACATCCTACATTAGTCCCGCTTATAGTGCCAATGTAAAATCCATCTACATCTACGGTGTTGACAGTTCCACCAATGGTAACTGTTGCACCACCGGTATTAATATTCGTGATTGTTATAGCCATAAGATTTTATATCTAAAATTAGTTATTAAGCTCTTTCCACTGGTCGTAAGTTATAAACAGAAGTGTGCCTTCTGAATTATGACATCGACACCCCTTGCCTCTTAACTTTAGAAGATTTTCTGCATCTTCAGTATCTACTTCCTGGGGCTGGTTTTTATAAAACACTGCCCTCTTATCTTTTAGATTGTATTTTAAAACCCCGTTACCAACGAATACAATCTTAGTCTTCTTCTCTAACATATTTGCGAATGATGATGCCGAGCTTATCCATACCGACCTTTTGCTTGTCGATTATGCATCTCCAAGAGTTATCTATGACTTCCTTTAATTCAGAAATCAGCTGTTCAGCAACTTCCTTTTCTAACTCTCTGGATTCCACTGCTCGACAGATTTGTGCAGTCATTTTTCTCATTTCATAGAAAGAATCGCCGCATAAATCTTTTACTGCTTCGCCAACTTCAACATCTTCTATCTTTGTCCAAGTTTTAAACTTTTCCAAAAGAATTTGTTGAAATTTTGGTTGGGGGTTTTTATCTTCGTTGGTTTTGATTGTTTTCTTTTCTATACTCATACTCTTTATTATTAATTATTTACTTGCATTAGTTATATTGTATCTGGCATTTATTCGCCAGCATTGTGAGGTGTCATCATAAGTCTCATCTTGATATCCCCGATAACAAGTATAAACTAATATATTATCATCAGAAATAGTTTGCCCGTGCAATAAGGCATATATTCTATCTGCAATATCGTCAGCTTCTTTCATCGAGCTGTCGCTGGAAAAGACATCTATGTTAATAATCAAAGTATTTATATCAGCATTTCTATCTGAATCATAAGGGTTATCCTCTATGCCTAAAATACTATACACTACTATTGGATAAGGTATGTTACTTTCCTGTTTAGGGTGAAAGTGAAAAATGTTTTCATTCCCGCCCAGTAAAGTTATTAAAGTTGCGTCATCTTTTAAGACACTGAAAACTAACTTTTTTAAATTTTGCACTGAAAATCCCATAAGATTACTTTGTTATTAAGGCTCTTCTAAAAGCCGTTTTTAGATTATCTTCGACCTTTTTTCGCATTTGTATTGCAGTTTTTGCCATATACCATTTTCCTTCAACCCAAGAAGCAACTAACCTCTTGCCCAAAGCAGGTACATATCTACCTGGTTGTTGAGTATGCCCCGTTTCTACATAGACCGCATACGGTGCAATAGCTATATCAGGACCGACAGTTGCCTTAAATGTTCTGCCTTCCTGTGACTCTTGTGATAGTATACTTCTTCTTAGATTACCTGTCTTTGCAGGACAATTCTCTTTCGCGGCTTTTTCAACTTGTAGCCCCGATGTTCTAACTGAAGCCCTAAGCAAATTATCCAAACTTGCCCGTTTACTTTTTATTGACAATAAGGCAAGGTCTGCCCCACGAACAGTAATTTTAATCATAACGGTCATCATTTAATTTTTCTAACAATATATCAAAATAATAATAATTTGATGAAAAATGAACATTGGCGGCTTCTTCCTCGTCTATCAATTTGACTCTGAAAGACTCTTCTGTCTCTTGGTCATAAAACATACTTCCTTCTTGAAAGTCAATTTCTATCGGCACATTTTCCCGAGAAATTACTTTTGGTAGAAATCCTCGATGAGTATAATTATATAATGTACCTTGTAACTCTCTTACTTCATCTTCCGTTAATGGTTGAATAGTGCCAGGAATATTTACATAATCAGAAGTAAAAGTTTCATTCAAACCGCCTGTATCGTCCTTGGTTGTTGCCTTGTTCTTAACAGTAATCTTAGTATTAAACATTCTCAATGGAATGCCTATTACTTTAGTAGGCTGAATTATCTTCAATTTGGCAGATAAGAATTGATTGGTAGTTGTCATATCTTTTAACCTAATGGTCCATTAGTAAACATTGTTTGATTAGCTTGTCTATAAGGTCGGAGCAATCTTTCTACTTGGTCAACCCCACCAATCATTCCCATACTCTTAATACCACTACTTCTTTTTCTGGTTTCTCTATAATTGCCTACTGCGATTGAGGTTAATTCAACATCATCTCCACTTTCAGACCTAATAAATTGTTCTGTTAATATTAATGTTGCTTTTGTAATTGCAGTAGGAATTGGATAATACCCCGCTGAATAAACTACTTCTGCCATTGGTATAACATTTGAAGCGGTCGGGTCTCGTAAGCATAAATTCAAAGCATAATCGCTCAAATTTAAGCCAAAGTATTCAAGATAACCTGTTGTTTCATTTATTCGCCAATTATCTACTTCAGTTGCTGTGTCCCAAGTTATAACTCCTGATGGACTGAAAGTAACTGTAATTTCTTCAACAGACACGATTGGTCGGTGTGGTAACTGAATAAATAATCCATTCTTTGGATAATCATAAGTAACTCTAATATCTTTTTCACAGCGAGAACTAAGACCGACACTTCCCCCCAACCATTGATTAATTGCTAAATGTGCTCTATCAACATACTCCTGTAAAACTGCGTCTGAATACTCAGCAAAATCAATAATCGTTTGGCTTTTAAATTGAGCCAAAGTTAAGTAAATAGTTATTCCTACTGATGCCTTTGATGTGATTTGTGTAGTTGTAGTATCCATAAGATTAATTAGTGTAAATACTATTATTTAATTTTTCCAAGAAAAGTTCATAATGATGATAGTTTGTTCTTGAAATCCAGCGATTAGCCAATCTTTGATTCCTTACTGCTTTTACCCGATAGTTAATATTCTTTCGGGTATCATATAATAAATCGCCTTCTCTAATAGAAATATAGATAATTGTATTATTGCGGATTATTGCTTTAGGTAAAAATCCCCTATGTGTATAATTATACAATTTTCCTTGTAAAGTGGCAATTTCTTCTCCAGTTAGAAATCTAATCGCAGCGGGAACATAGTATTGATTTACCGCAAAAGTTTCATCTAAATCCCCTACATCATCTTTTATATTTGTTTTTTGTTTAATATTTACTTTGGTATTTAGCATATTTTTAGGAATGCCCAATACCTTTGTTATGACATATAAAGATGCTTTGGCTGAAATAGAATATTCGCCCAAAAGTAATAAAGATGCTTTAGCAGAAACAGTAACATCGTGTGTAGTTTTTATACTTCCTTTTGCTTGGATTGTTGGAGAGGCAGTTATTTCAATATATGCCAATGCCTGAATAGTAGATGAATACCTTATTACAATATTAGCTTTCCCGCTTATTGACTGATTTTCTGTCTTCTTTACTGAACCTAATCCTTGTATATTAGATTGACTGGTCTTTTTAATATCGCCCTTTGCAGAAATACCATTAGTAATATCAGATGTTTTAATTCTACCTTTAGCTTGGGTATTTACAGAAACTGCATACTTTTTAATACTGGCTAATGCAGTTATAGTCCGTTCAGAAGTATCTTGAATACTACCTTTAGCTTGTATATCTGTATCGAGAGTTTCAAGTAAATTTGCTTTGGCTTGAATAGTTTGTTCTCCAAGAACTTTAATACTTCCAAGAGCCTGAATCATTGTGCTACTTGTTTTAAAAATATCTGCCTTACCTTGAATATCTTGTTCACCCAGAGCCTTAATATTTCCAAGAGCCTGTGCACTCTTGCCCAGAGTACAAATTAAGTTAGCTTTAGACTGAATACTTTGTTGGCTGGTAACTTTAATATTTCCAATAGCTTGGATTGTGGTGCTGTCTGTCTTAAAGATACTCGCTTTTGCAATTATATCTTCCCCAAAGCTAAATTTAATATTTCCTTTTGCAGTAATTAAGACCTCTGAAACTTTGAATATACTCCCTTTACAAGATATAAGAGTACTTTGTGTTTTCTTTATGCTCCCAATGGTGGAAATACTTGTTCCTTCTCCGCCTGTCTGTATTCTTCCTTTGGCGGAAATAGCCGAACTAAAGGTTTGTTTGATAGACCCCTTACCAAAAATACTTGTACTTTCTTCTCGAGTAATCCGACCCTTAGCTTCTAAGAGTATATCACCAGAAATTCCTACTCTTCCCAAAGCAGTAACTGTCTGAGTCATTATTTTTTTAATATCCCCCTTTGCTGTTAGTGGATTATCAATACCTGAAATTTTTATACGAGCCTTTGCGGTTATACTCTGATTAAAAGTATTTCTTATGTTTGCCTTAGCTTCTAATAGATTTGAAATTCCACCAAGCTCAATTCGTGCTTTGGCAGAAATACTCGTATCTGATAAAGACTGAATACGAGCCTTAGCAGAAATTGAGATAGAATTATCTAACACTTTAATATCTGCTTTGCCTGAAATAGCTGTTTCGGAAGTTTTCTTTATATCACCCTTTGTAGTTAAACTTACTCCTTCACCATATAAAATATTACCTTTGGCAGAAATGGCAGACATTTCTGTCTTTTCTATTCTTCCTTTAGAAGTGATACTTTGTTCTTGTGTTTTCTTAACATCAGCTTTAGCACTAACACTTCCACCTATATTAGTTAATATTAATGCCTTACACTGAATAGAAGTTTCTACGGCAATTAACTTAATATCTGCTTTTGCTTTTATATTAGTTGCTTGACTAACTTTAATATTAGCTTTAGAAGAAATATTTGTATCAA
>Ga0222637_1000098_pt1 | contig 47198 bp, 65 predicted proteins | sample AntAcemetagen143_FD_181149 | JGI IMG/M metagenome (GOLD analysis project Ga0222637, IMG submission 181149) | Saline water microbial communities from Ace Lake, Antarctica - #143 | ecosystem: Environmental > Aquatic > Non-marine Saline and Alkaline > Saline | place: Antarctica: Ace Lake...
CGCTAATCTCCTCGCTACAAACAATACTTGCCAGTCACAAAACAAAAAATCGCAATCCGATTTAGCATCATCCACAAACATCTTGAAAAGAACATTATTAATGTTGAACCAGAAAAAAGTTGAATACGAAAATATCATCCGAAGTCTCAAAACCGAACTCGGCATCCTTCAAACAGGAATCGGTACTTGCCAGTCACAAAAACGAGCATTGGAGACCAGAGTAAATCAAGAAGTGGCTGTTGGTAAGTCATTATCCAGCGATAACAAAAAATTACAAGCCGATAATTTAAAGCTCAAAACCGAACTGGCTGTTCCCAAAAAATGGTACGAAAAAAAGCAAAATATCGCCATCATGGGAGGCAGTGTTGCCCTCGTATCCGCATTAGCTTCATGGATTGTATCGAAGAAAATTTAGGTAATACTTAAATACTTCCTATGCTATATATAGTATGCAGAAGGTATAAGAAATGATACCGAATCCAGTACCCGTGGTCATCAATGACCGTGAACCAGATGAGCAGTAGATAATTTCTACTGGAATGGTTTTTTGAGGTACTGAACTTTTTATGGACTTTTTTGAAATCTTTTCCAGTAGAGAGTACTTTTTAGAAAAAAGTACTATCCCATTGGGATGAATTATTAACTGCTCTTCAAAATCATAATAGTGTAAACGAAAAAACAACATGGGGTCGTGAGTTAGTCTGGCCTATACGCGGTGGTTTGGGACCACCTTACCCAAGTTCAAATCTTGGCGACCCCACCAACACCTTTTAGAAAAAGGTGTATCGAAAAAGGAAAAAAAAAAGATTGGCAAGAAAGTATTCCAAAGAAAAGAGAGGATGAAAATGGAAGATGTCAAATGTCCAAAATGTGGCTCGCTCCTATTGACTGCCACATTCATGAGTACAGGAGAAACCAGAAGTATATGTAAATGCGGAAAAGGGGTTCACCCAAGTACAGCTATGAATAATCAACAAGCTCCCGTAGTGTAGTTAGGCCAATCATGCTAGGTTTTCGACCTGGCGACTCGGGTTCAAATCCCGACGGGAGTACCTCTATTCCAAAGAAAACCATCGAAATACATGGCTCCGTAGTGTAGCGGCATCATGGTGGACTGTCTAAGGAAATGTCATCATTCCCTGCATGAAATCCATCGACTCGGGTTCAAATCCCGGCGGGGCCGTACTCCTTTCTTTTAAAAAAAGAAAGTATTCCAAAGAAAACCAATATCAAAAAAGAAAACATAGATAGGCAGGTAGTTCAGCCAGGTCAGGACATCTGTTTTACAAGCAGAAAGCCAAGGGTTCAAATCCCTTCCTGCCTACTTCATTTCAAAACAAAATGCTCCCATAGTGTAGTCAGGCCAATCATTGATGGTTCTCATCCATCTAACCTGGGTTCAAATCCCAGTGGGAGCTTCATTCCTTTTTGGTTTCTGTTTCATCGTACTGCGAAAAGCATCCTTGACTATTTCCCTCGAAATCTTTTTCCTTCGTATCATCCCTTCTGCCAAAGTTTCAACATCCGAACCCTCAAAATATTTATCTCTCATCAAAAGCAGCAATCTTTTTTCCTCGTCATCATAACCTACCGATAAAAGGAAATCAATCTCATCCAAAGTCAATCCCTTGAACATATCAATCATTTCAGAACGAAATCTTTTTTTACCGATGTAATACTCTATGAATTCATCATCGGCATAAGGAACATCAACAGTATGAATGCATCTTGATAGTTCTACTGGCAACTTCTTTCTTCCATCCGAAACGAAAATAAATGTATGATATATTTGAGCTTCCAGTATATCCTTTAACAAGCGGATTATCCTGGGTTCGTGAATTATATCCATGTAATCCTTGAATATGAAAATATGCATACCATCATTATTAAACTCCTGTTTGCTTTTTATCGTTTGAAGAGTAAAACAGGAATTATCTACCCGTTTGGCATATCCCACAGATAAATATTTGCCCATGCCTATTTCAGACATCACACGAGTAGCACTTGATAAATTAATCTGCCTATGCTCTATTTTCGATTGCTTTATCTTTGCCACCAAATATTTCTCGTCTTGCGTTACAGCATGGATGAACAAACGATAATCAACCAATTCCGACAATCTTTCGATTCCTTCTAATTTCATAATACCTATATACGTTTGGGAGTATTTATAGTTTTTCGTTCCAAAAAGTATCTCAAAAACCCACCCCGTAATGATAATATTTAAATAGAACCTATGCTATATAGTAGAGATAACCACCACTTCGGGTAGGTACGCTTTGGAGAAAACGAAACTCCCCGATACCTCGGTGGTAAACCACCTTTTCGTTCGAAAAAAGTGAAGTGAATTGAAATGACAACTGCACTCGCAATAATAGCGATTGCCGCCTTTTGTTTCTAAGGCGGTCAAACGGATTATCTAGCGGATGGAAGGATTGTCATCGCAAAGGGGAAAAAAATCCCCGTTTTTGAAACTTCTTTTACCTTCTGGATAGTCTACGCCTTAAAAAAAAAAAAGGTGTAGCGAAAAACAACTAGGGCCTGTGGTCTAGTCTGGTATGACGCTTCGCTTGGCTCATAACCAAGTTATCAGGGGTTCAAATCCCTTCAGGCCCACCAGTACTTTTTAGAAAAAAGTACGTCAAAAATGCGAAAAAAGAAGAAAAAAGTATGGCGAAAAAAAACATCATGGGGAGGTATGTCAGTCTGGAAGACAATTTCGTTTGCAACGAAATAGCCAGGGGTTCAAATCCCCTCCTTTCCATTGAAGGAAATATTATGAGCCAAGAACAGCAGGAGCGAGGGGATGCAATCCCCTTACGGATATTACGCAGACCGTGGGTTGATGACCAACAACCTAAACGTAGTATCCGTAGATTGCGAAAGAAGAAAAAGAGCAAAATATTCCAGAAAGAAATAAGCAAACCCAGTAAAAACTGTCGCACAGGCAAACATAACAAATGCTATATTCCAAAAAAATGCCCTTGTCGATGCCACCAGTACTTTTTAGAAAAAAGTACGTCAAAAAAAGGGATATCGAAAAAATAAGATAACATGGCTGGATGGCAGAGTGGCAACGCCGGGGATTGCAAATCCTCTTACGGGAGTTCAAATCTCCCTCCAGCCTCTTAAAAAAAAATATATGGGACTGTAACTCAAATGGTAGAGTGGTGCACTGAAGATGCGCTGGTTGCAAGTTCAAATCCTGCCAGTCCCATTTCAATTGACTAACTACGTCCACGACCAGGTGAAATAGTAGGCGGGGCTCCCTCATAATAAGGAGCTGTTGGGTGTGCTTGTTGCACATAACTTCCCGACCATTGCCATTCTATCCCAGTCGCTCGTGTTGGTACAATATACATAGCCATAACTTTTACCTCCATTATTATATTGTTGCGAGAAATATTTAATACCTCCCACCTTCGGAGGATGGCATCCGTACCCCTGTAATCATATTTCTGCGACAAGTTTAAATAGAACCTATGCTATATAGTGTAGATAACCACCACTTCGGGTAGATACGCTTTGTCTGAAAAACGAAACCTCCCCGATACCTCGGTGGTAAAACCACCTTTTCGTTCCAAAAGGTGTGGCGAAAACCCACCCCAGAACGAAACAAAAAGTGATTGAAATGACAACCGCACCAGTAAGAAGATACGGAAACCAGTATTCCCACGGTAAGTGGGGGTACGGTAGGCAGTAATCTTACTACTGGAAAGTTGGTTGTTGGAATATTTTTTTTGGCTTCCTTCTTTCCAACGTAAGTTCTGTACTTTTTCGTTCCAAAAGATACCCTTTGAAAAAGGGTATTGCCCAAATAAGAGGCGAAAACCCACCAATAAATATCATCAACATGGGTCCGTAGCCCAGCTAGGTATCGGCACCAGACTCTTAATCTGGCCTTACGCGGGTTCAAATCCCGTCGGACCCACCAAATACCTTTTGGAAAAAGGTATGGCGAAAAAAAAGTACGCAATGGCGAAAAAAGAAAAAAGATATGGAAAAGGTGTATCGAAAAAACATATGCGGACATAATTTAGCTTGGTAGAATGTTGCGTTGCCATCGCAAAAACTTGGGTTCGAATCCCAATGTTCGCACTCACATTCCACACATCGAAAAGAAAAAACATCATGCGAACGTAAGTTAGTGGCAGACCTCAAGATTTCCAATCTTGATGCAGGGGTTCGACTCCCCTCGTTCGCACTCACATCCGGCGGTAGCAAAGTCTGGTAAATTGCGGTGGACTGTAGGGAACCGTTATAGGCAGAGATGAGATTAGGAGTCCTATACTCACTTGGCGGTATGTCCTGTTGGCAATCTCCAAAGAGATTGGAGGCCGTGGTCAAAAATAAAATAAACAGCAGGATGGATGGTTATCCAACTATCGCAGAAATCCACTTTTCACAGGTTCAAGTCCTGTCCGCCGGACTGTACCTTTTCGTTCCAAAAGGTACGGCGAAAACCCACCCCGAAGGTGAAATAAATGAGTCAACAAGGTATAATGGACTTTCTCGAAGAGCATCCGGATACTTGGTTTAAATCACCCATCATCTTAAAAAAAATGGGCGTGACATCAAACAATAGCTATGCCTTCGCCTCACTTCGTAAAACTAAATTCCTCCTATGGAAAACAGAACGCCAAGGTAGTAAAAAGTATTACCTCTATAAACACAAACCATAATGGGCATGTAACGTAGCACGGACATCGTACCAGATTCCTAAAGGTAAACTGGAAATATCTGGATATCGGGGGTTCAAATCCCCTCATGCCCGCTACTTTCTTTGCCAAAGAAAGTATTCCAAAGAAGCCAAAGAAAAATATGGGAGCATGGTCTAACCAGGTATGATTGGTGGCTCCAGTTAGCACCTTTTCAAAAGGTGCATCCCTGCTCGTAACAGGAAAGAAGATACCACCCGATTCTGGGTTCGAATCCCAGTGCTCCCACTTCAACATTAAAAAATAAAAAATATGGGCACGTACTCTAGCATGGACAAGGGACTTGGCTTCTAACCAAGAAGTCGCGAGTTCGAATCTCGCCGTGCCCGCTCATTTTTCAAATCAAAAATAAAATTGATAGGAAAATATTATACTACTTCTGCAAAGGCAACCTTTCGAGCCACCTTTGTAATTCTCACATCAACAGTATCGCCAACACTGGTATCTGGCACAAAAACCACAAATCCATTAATCTTGGCTATCCCATCGCCCTCTCTACCCTTGTTCTCAATTTTCAAATCCTTGTGAATCTCACCCTCGTTTATCGGGGCAGACTTTTCAAAACTTCCATATTCTTCATACATTTAATTTCCACCATAGGGTATTTACCCTACTCCGATAAATATCTTCATAATATAAAAAGAATTGCCATCCCTATCCAAACTGCGATAGAGACAGCACACAAAGCATCTACCTTAATTTATCAGCCGATACCCATCCCTTTTTGCCTGGAAGTTTACACTCCCAATGTTTCCACCCATTCCCTTGATTCTTTCTTATCCCATTATGTTTCGTTGCCGGCGATAAGGAACTATATTCAATTCCATCCACCAAGAATTTACCATCAGCAACTTCGCCATAAAATATTTCTCGCTTGTATTCCATACGAAACTGTGTCCCATGCGGAAAAACTACACCCTTGGAAACCCAAGCCTTCGTCAAATCAATTTCCAAATCATCAATCGGAAGTCCGAACTTTCGTCGCAGTACATCCAATACACTATCATTGCTGTTCTTCCTCTCACTCATTATCGCATTGAAGAGTTCAAAATCCTCTCCATCGATATATTTCCGTAAATCGCTCTCATTTTTCATAATTTTCATCTCCTTTTTCGAGTGATACCCAAATCAACGCCAAAGTATTTAAATGTTTTTAAGAGTTTTAAATGATTTAAGAGGTTTTAAGAGTTTAAACGAATTAAAAATAAGTGTTCCACGAACCGAACTCCTGGAAAAAAAGGGGGGAAGAACCACCCCGCCATGATTTTTTTAATGCCGTGAAAAATCCGAGAGAAAGATTTGAGTTGGTAAACTTTAAATATTCCAATTCACATTTCTATGATTGGTGTGATATTAAAATACCGTACACACTGGAAAAAAAGGACCGTGAGATGCGGTTAATCATCTCAAATGCCAACCGTTTTAGGGGTGTCGGTTAATACATCCCTTTTCAGGGGGTTGCACCCCCTATCCCCCGCTGGGTTTTGGATAAAAATTTCTCCTCTGCCCAAAACTGGAAAAAATATCTCAAAAACTCGCCCCATTCTCAATGATATGTTACCGAATATACTGGTTCGTCACCCTCTCTTCTCACCGTTCTGAAATTGGCTCTGATGCCATTCTCTCGGCATCCTTTCTGGAATGTTCTCGCATTGTCAGCATCTTTATATTCTCTTCTATTCCTCTGCCCAAAACTGGACGCAAATACCATCAACATTTTTATCCCTCAATTTTTATCATTTCACCCGTAATGGGATTTTTGTATTCACCAGGTTTACCGTAATAATCTTCTATTACATCAACAAACCACAAGCTCATTAGATACGATACAGCTGCTTCCTTTTCTTCGTGTTTTGGCTCGTAAGAACGCATAATACAGGATATGTGCCTATGTGCCTTGGCAACATCAATACCATCAACAGGTAAAAATCCTACTCCCTCCGTATTTGTGAAAAACATACGGCAGAAAAACGTATTCCACGCCGTATCACCCACTTTAAATTCATGGGGGATATGTTCATCCACTGGCATAAGATGTGCTATGTCGCCAGGAAAAGCAAACAATGCATCATCAACTTCAACTGGTTTTAATTCTTTCAAAGTTCCTTTCATTTTAATTTCCCCCTTTTCAGATGTGAATCCTATCTACTCCCCTCCTCGGTTTAACCAATGGGAGATTATTTTCGTCTATTATCGGAGCAGCGAGGTCGTCCCTGTACTTGTCAACGATTCTTTCGCCATCAAGTTCCAATAACTCCAAAATCCTCGGTCTATTCGCCAGATAAGTTATCTGACCGAAAACATATTTTAACTCGCATTCCCATAATCTATGCAAGAAGAATAATGCTCTATTTCTCATATTTCTATATTTCATTAGAGATTCCTCTTCTAATACACAATCCTGCTTTTTTACCCCAATCATACAATGATATTCACTGTATAATTTTCTCACTTCCTTTCTACAAATGCGAATCAATTCTTTTCGTAGCAATATATTCATTATCAAAGTTTTACTACCCATTTTAATCCCCTCCCTCATCTATCACAACGAATCGGTCGGCATATATGTACAAAAGTTGCGATGTTCTGCTCATCTCAGGCTTGTATCCTTTTGACCTGGCAAATGCCGTACTTTTTCTATTAGCTGTATCTATTGAATATAATCCAGCTTCATTGAGAGGTTTTATCAACATTAGGTCATCCTTATATCCAACAATTTTATACTCCTCAGTACCACCGTTCTCTATGATATTACCATCGTCATCAGCACCATGACGCTGCCTTATTTTTGTGCCAATCGGGAACGGCTTTGGATTTTTGTTTGACCCTCCGTATAACATTTCGTATGGACTTTTCTTTTTCTTTTTGATTATCATTCCTTTTTCATCGCAATCGTTACCTTCCTCATCTTCTATCCTGTCCAGTACCCATGCCTCGTCAATTCGCTTGAAATATACATCTATCCTTTGTCCGCCATCCTTCACATATCTATTGAAGTAAAACCAGAAAGTAGGATTGCCATACGAGTCCAAGTTTAAACTTTCATGTCCGCGTTTGCCCTTCATGCCATGTTCCTTCATTAGCACTCGGACTAAATCCCATGTATACATATTTTTTCTTTTCATATCACTTCCTCCCCTTCTTCCAATGAAATCTCTATCTCGTATGGCATATCCTTACCACCGAATACGGAATTTATTATATGGTCGGGAATTGTGCTTTTAACGTATTCATTTGGATATAGCCCAATCATTTTCCCATACGTTTTATTCATGATTGGTTTATCATAAATAAAATATAATCTATCTGGACCACCAACATAAGTAGCCTTTATCGTCAATATCCCCTTCATTGATGGTCACTTCCTCACTGTTCATCGTAGGTATGCACCTATTCTTGATGCTATTCCAGCAAGGTCGTTGCTGACACTATTATCTACGATATAATCTCTGGCCTCGTTTATATTTTCCAATGCCTTTTTCAAAAGGTCTTTCGCTTCTTGCTCCATTTTTTTCATCCTCCAATTATTATCTCAGTCTGTTTCTCGCTGCCTCTATCCAGGCATCCCTTATGAATCCCGACCTCTTCTCAGCAGGACGGTGCATGAATTGTCTGCCATCTGGTCGAGGGGTTTCAAATATTATCTTCATCTTTTCATACAGACCCTTGAAATCTCGCTTCCCGTCTGACCTGATTAGCATTTCGGCATCCGCTATCCATGAAAGATTTATTTTGTTGTTGCCCAGTTTATAATCTATGCCACTCCTCGGAAGATTCCTGTCGGATATTCCTGGTAGTCTCATGTGCTGTTTTATGAGCCACAGTATCTCTTTCATATCCTTGGACATACCTTTGAATCCTTTCAGGATTTCTTCTGCCATCTCTCCGGATTCCTTCTCATGTTTGAGAAATCTGATTTTGCCCTCGGATTCCTCTCTGGTTTTCGGTTTTCCGAAATCATGCATTATACCAGCCATTTTGGTAGCATAATTTGCTCCCATCTTATCCAGATTTTCCAGAACATTATAAGTATGGTCAAGAACAGATTCCCCATGATGAAATAATCTACTATCGTGATGACAATCGTTCATCTCGTCTATGATTTCACCGAATATTTCTTTGGCCAGACCAGTATCAACCAGTTTGCGGAAAAATTTTCCCATGTTTTCCGATGCCTTATTGAACTCTCCATCAGGACAAGCGACCATTCGCTCTATCGATATCCGATGTATCTCACCGGCGTTACGCCTTATGACTTCCATATCGTGAATCTTGAATCCCATTCTGGCCGAGAATCTGCATGCCCGGGCCATTCGTAGTGGGTCTTCCCTTATTCTCTCGTTACCATCACCAACAAACCTGATTATCTTGGCTTTTAAATCCTTGACTCCACCGAATAAATCTATCAGATTTCCATCAAGGTCAACCGCCATAGCATTAACAGTTTTTAAATTAAATGCAAGTGAATTAATAGTAAAATCACGCCTTGATAAATCTTCCTCCAAGGTCGCCCCAAAAGTAACTATCGGTTTCCTGCCTAGCTCTCGCTCATAGACCTCTGACCTGAATGTTGTTATTTCAACCTCACCCAAATCATCCACTAAAGTTGAAATTGTTCCATATTCTTTCCCTTTTTCAATAACCTTATACCTATTTTTTTTTAAAATATTACAAATTTCATCAGGAAGATGGCATGTCGCCAAATCATAGTCATGAGGTTCTATTCCCATAATCATATCACGAACACATCCACCAACAAGATAAATCTCATCGAAAAGCATACCTAATTCTTTTAGGCCATTCGGAATGGTTATTACCGTAGTCATCGACCCTATATAGGATTGGTAGTATTTAAATCTTTTCCATTTTATATTTCATGGAAGGAATAATGAAGTCCCCAATTAATTCAAAAAATGATAAAGAATCTCTTATCCTCAAAATATTATATATCTTCTTTACTTTAGCAATATATGCATCAATATCCCACCTATCTTTAAAATATTGCACCATAATTTCTTGTTCATTATAAGTGAATCCTTCTGTATGAAGTTCTGGTGAACGATTTTTCCTTTTATATCCATCATCCATATACCAATATGCCAAAGAAATGGGGGATAACATTTCCAAATATTCCATTGTTACTTGCTTTTTTCCGTTTGGATATAATTTATCACGAAACTCAGTAAAAAATGGATGAGAATGCGTTGCTACTCTATAACTTGGATATAATTTACCTCTACACTTGGCATCATATTGATAAGACTTAATCAGTAAATTTTTAAGTTCATCTTCTATTTTCTTAATATATTCATATTGTTTCATTGAATGCACAACTGCGAAATAATAATATTTTCCATTTCTAGTTAAACTCGCATCCCCCAAAAGAGAACCAAGCATAATATTACGTTGCCTCACAGAAACATCAAAATCTCCTGCCAATCTTTCATACCTTTTCCACGGTTTCAAATTATATTCTTTAAATAGTCTATCAACAACAATCGTTGAACAATCCAAAATTTTTGCCATCTCACGCATACTTAATTTTTTATTATATAATTTCTTTACTTCATTCTCATCAATATGTTTTTTAATGTTCCCTGCACAATCAGGACACCATCTTCCCTGCCCTCTGACAGAATTAGGTATCGCCCACCACATATGCCCCTCTTTACATTCCCACTCCAATTTAGTTTTACCATTTATATATTCATCCGATAAGCACTTACCTCCCCTCGCCTCCGCTACCTTGCACATATCATCAATCGTGAACCACGGATTAACCATAATCACCATTTCCTCGAATGTTCGCCGTATACTTCAATATCAGTCAAGAAAAACCAACCACCAGGGACACCATCAAAACCATCCATACAAAATGTGCGTCCACGCATTGCGTCTTTCTTTCCTGCATATTCTGGCCTATCATCGTAGTATTTCAGAGTAATAAGATTATTATGAATATCAACATACCCTTCAACTGGCTGATTATTATTCCTACATATTTCAAGCAATACTTCTTCCATACGCCCATGATTTTCAGCATCACACGGACTCAAACGTCCCCTAAATCTTTGCATGCTTGACCATATGCCAATAAGCTCAATCATTATCCTATCCACGCCATCATGTGATATTTTACAGGGGATATCATGTATATTCCGTACCGATATAACATCTCTAATATGCCCGTAAGATATAGATTGCATAGTACGAAACAACGCATCACTATCAGCGATAACTCCATCTATTCTGGTATCAGGCATGACATTCACATCATCCCCCTCTTGTAACCCAAAAGAGGATATGATGTCAAGTGGTATCGTAATCATGTATTGGCTCTTTCCGTCACTCCTTTTTCGTGTTCGTATCTTCATTCTTATAATCTCCATTAGTGTATTTGTAACTGTTAATTATGTTAATAATTAACATAGTATATATGGTTTTGCCAATTAATATCGTTTGTCACCAAATCTCAAAGGGAAATATCCTACGAAAGAATTAAATAAGTCCCAATGCATTAATGATTCAAAAACTTTATAGGTGAAAAAAATGACACTATCTTTAGAGGATACATGGATAAAAGCGGCAGTTGAGCATAGGGTAATTAACATTGATTATTTTAGTATACGTACCAAAAGAGAATATACAAAACGTGATGTCGAACCAGATTACATGGGAGCTTCAAAAAACGGAATTTTGGGATTATGGGCAACATGGTGTCATCTAAGGAGTCAAGGTCCGAGATGCTTTAAACCAGATTCCGTAAAGCGTTTTTCAATTACATATAAAACCTTCAGTCCTTCCCCAGATGGACGGTGGGAAGAACTAATTCCCATCTACGAACAGAAAGGTCTTAAAGTTCGTGTATTTTAAACCCCGAAGTTCCGAAATATTTAAATAAAATCTATGCGATATAGGTAATTAATCGAAACCCGAGAAGGGATGATTAAAATGACAGGACAAATACTAACCCTGAAGGCATTGCTCCTCCGCTTGCGTTTATGAAGCAGAGGACACGCTAAAGGGATTATTTCTCCTGATTTTTGGCCGATGATTTTTCCCGAAGCGAAGCCTCCATCATTTTTAAAACCAATGGCGACGTGACAGAGTTGGCCAAATGTGCCGGGTTTAGGACCCGGTGTCGCAGGACTTTCGTGGGTTCAAATCCTACCGTCGCCACTATACTTTTCAAAACATGCGGGGATATCCGAGCTTGGTCAAGGAGCAGGGCTCAAAACCCTGTGGCGTAGGTCATCGAGGGTTCAAATCCCTCTCCCCGCACCTACTTTTCGTTCCAAAAAGTATCTCAAAAACCACCAGAATGCGGAGATATCCGAGTCAGGTCTAAGGAGCAGGGCTTAAAATCATTGATAAGTTACCCTGTTGGCGTAGGTCAGCCGAGGGTTCGAATCCCTCTCTCCGCACTGTACTTTTTCAACACTCTTTTAATTCTATATCACCTATTACTACTGGTATTGGAATTGATTCCGCATTGCCTACTGCTAGTGGTATCGGAATTGATTCCACTTTTTCCAAATTATTCCTTCGTTTAAAATACTCCATTCCCTTCCTAATGATTTCATCACCGTTAATCGGATAGCCAAGTTCATTCATAGCTTTTTCATTTTATTCACCTACTATTATTGTTTCAATTTTTTCCCATAGCTTTTTCATTTTATTCACCTACTCCAAATGCTAAAAAGGAATATGCCCTATTCCCCAGTTTGACCTCTTCGCCACAATATGTCCCGTGGGAAAAAAGTTCGCTTCGTTCCTCTTTATTTACTCTATGAATCGTTATGTCCTCGCTAGCCTCGTTTCCCTCCGTACTGAACTCTCCCTCAACCTCGACATAGACCATTACCACATTTTCGTCCGTCATTCCACCACTGGAATATAACGGCGGTGAAATACCTATTACTTCCGTAATATCCAAGCCTGTTTCTTCCTTCATTTCACGCTTTGCTGCCGTGATTACGTCCTCACCATCGTCAATCAATCCAGCAGGAAGACCGAATTCTCTGCCTCCCAACGGCACACGGAATTCACTTATAAAAACCATATCCCCATTCTTGAAGGTTGCAGCAATTATAACGGCATCTGGCTTTTGTTCACCTTTCCTTATGTCCTCAAGACTATTCCTTGATGCAAATACCCATCTTTTTGGTTCACCCTTTATTTCTACATCTGCCTCAAAAAGATTTATGAATTTTTCATCCGTCATTTGATTGATACACACAATCCGTGATTTCTTTTCTTTTTCCATTTTAATCCCTTCATGAAAATAAAATACCCAGTTCCTTCAACAACTTCTTTCTTTTTTCCGAATCCATCTTCATGAATTTCTGATTCAAAATCTCATCAGCTATCTCGTAGGTTTCAGCACTCAAACTTAAAAATTTATCGTCCTTTTCATGAACACTCTTTCCTATTTGATAACCGTATGATACCAATGCACCAAATAAAACTTGAAGGTTATCCCGGCCTTGGCAAAAGTCATCATACATCACATGCGGAAGTGAAACCTTCACAGGAAATCCGAAAGAGCAAGCAGTTGCATCGTCATATCCCTCAAATTTTGCTGATACATCGCCCATTTCTTCCATGCCATCAAAATCGCTATAATCCTTTGCCAGTTCATCCCAGCCATTAGGCTTGATACCATCAAGACCAGACCACCTTTTACGGGGAATCTTGTCATAACCCAAACGCCTAAATTCCATAATACCTATATCGACATGGGGATATAAATAGTTTTTCATCGCACCATTATAAAAATTTTAAATACTCTCCCTATATATATCATATATATGGCAAAAAAAGGAAATGATGAAACCGTTCAAAAAGGTGAACTCGCCGTTGCCAAAGCTGTCCTCAGAAGTAAAAATCTTATAATATTGGCCGTTATCATTGCTGGTGGACTCATCGTGTATCTCATCAAAGATGTAGGTGCAGTAACCGCATATTTTACCCTTCTCGGAATTATACTCGGAATAGAATCCAAATTATCCAATGTAATCGAAAAAAGAATATTTGATGTAGAATCGCAAGACAAGAAAGGATAGATTTATTTTTTCTTTCCAAGCATCCTGCATACCGTAGTTCCACATTTTGAGCATTTGCCCTTCATCATATTCGTGTTGTTCTTTGCGACAACTTTTTTTCCATTCTTTATTTCTACCATTTTCTTACATTTCATACATCGTCCTTGCATTTTATCACCATACCTTCAATAATGATATACATATTTAATATTTGCTTAAAGGATAATTTTAAATATTTCCTACATTCCCTAATATATAGTGATATATATGGAATACTATGCTCAACTTCTGCCTGGAACGCCTGGAACAGCAACGAACCCAGGGAAACCCTCCGAACCATCTGATGGTGCTCCCCTTTTTCCATCCGTGAACCTCTCCGACAAAACACGATGGAATATAATTCTCGGGATGGGAGGACTGCTTTTCGGTCTGGCCATTGCTAATGTAGTCAAAAGCTTCAAAGACAAAGAGAAAAAAGCGACAAAGAAGCAAACCAAGCTCGAAGCAAAAGACCCCTATGCAAAATATAAAATCTGATTTTTTTTCCAACAAATAGGAAAACACTTAAATAGTTCCTATGCTATATAGTGCATAAGGGAAATAAAAATCCCTCAAGGTGCATAAAAATGTCATCTACACCCATTATTACGCGGACATCTGCAAAACGCAGTTCATCGCAACATAATCATAATACCCAGTGAGTAACTTATACTCTCCTGGGAAGGGTGTCGGACACTTATCCACTAAAATTTTCCGACTTTTTTTTCCGGGTATAAAGAATATAATTTTACTCGCACCCATATATTAATAATCATCATGGGCGCGTAGCATAGCCTGGACAATGCGCTTCGCTTCGGACGAAGATGTCAGGGGTTCGAATCCCCCCGCGCTCATCCCCTGCAAGAAAAATGCAGAAAAAAGTATGGCGAAAACCCACCAAAAAAACTGGAAAAAAACTGAAAAACTGAATAGCGGGGGTAGTGTAGTGGTAAGCACGGCGGATTGTGATTCCTCCAGCACGGGTTCAAATCCCGTCCCTCGCCCTCTTACTTTCAACAGAAAAACGGAGATGAAATAAATGTACGAAATACAACGAAGAGGTAAACGAAGAAAACTTCGTGGCCTCATAGAATAATTGGCAGTTCACCAGACTTTGAATGAGGGGATTACATCCCCATCCCCTGTAAAGAGGAAACAAAAGAAATCTGGTAGAGTAGGTTCGAATCCTGCTGAGGCCGCTTACCCATAACACCTTTTGGAAAAAGGTGTATCGAAAAATATATTAAAAAATAATATATGGGCCTGTAGCCAAGCTAGGTTCGGCACCAGCCTTTTAAGCTGGACTCACGCGGGTTCGAATCCTGCCAGGCCCACTGTACTTTTTAGAAAAAAGTACGTCAAAAAGGGGATTGCATCCCTGCCGATGAAGAAAAAAGTAGGGCAAAAACAACAATATGGGCCTGTAGCTCAGATAGGTGGAGCGCTTGGCTTTTAACCAGGTGGTCAGGGGTTCGAATCCCTTCAGGCCCGCTTTAGGGACTATCCCCTGCCGATGAAAAAAGTACGGAAAAAAAAATCACCAAGACCCCGTAGAATAATTGGTAGTTCGCCAGGCCCTGACGGGGATTGCACCCCTGCAATCTTCTGGGAAACCTGGTGGCGTGGGTTCAAATCCTGCCGGGGTCACTAAAGGGGAGGATTGCATCAATGAAAAGGTGGTGCAAAAAAAAAGAACAACATGCCGAGGTGTCTCAGTCTGGTACAGAGGGGGATTGCTATTCCCTTGTCTTCGGACATCGAGTGTTCAAATCGCTCCCTCGGCGCTGTACTTTTTGGAAAAAAGTACGGCAAAAAAAGAACATAATGCACCAAAAACATATGCCAGGGTAGCCAAGTCTGGAAAGGCGGGGGCCTTGAGAGCCTCTGATGCTTGCATCCCGTGGGTTCGAATCCTTCCCCTGGCGCTTCATTTCAGAACGAAAGGTGTTAAGATGAAAATAAGTCTATATATACCAAAAAACTCTCAATGCCAACGAAGGTTCATCAGAAAAGAAATAGCTCAGTCCATGAACATTAAATCCAAAGCAACAAGAAAATCAGTTGTATCCGGATTGAGGAAAATAATGGCTATCCTGCCCGATAACCAATACGAAGGCATGGCAATATTCACAGATGGCACATGACTATCAACGGAAAAATACGAGGGAATAAGAAAAATATACTACTGCGGTAAGGAATATCATCCCGTACCCGTTATCGAAGAAATGCACATGATGATTGTCGTCATGGATGCCAATGAAGCAACAATCGGTAAAACCAACGGAGAACGAATCGAAATAATATGGTCAGAACAATCAATGGTTCCGAGAAAGCACAACAAAGGAGGTCAATCAAAAAATCGTTTCCAAAGAGGAAGGCAAGAAGCCCTCAAAGGATGGATTAAAATGGTAACAGAAAAAATAATATGTATTCACGATATGGAAAACCTAATAATCGGTGGACCTGGTATGACAAAGGACATCCTAATCAAACGGATGCCTCCATGACTATCCAGTAAAATAACCGATGTCCGTAGCGCTGGATATACCGATGAAAATGGGTTATATGAAATCATGAAAATTCAAAGATATACCTAGTACTTTTTAAAAAAAGTACCGCAAAAAAAAGAAAATATATGCCGATGTAGCTCAGTTTTGGTAGTAGCACTCGACTGTTAATCGAGCGGTCGCAGGTTCAAATCCTGTCATCGGCGCTTCACCCCATAAAACATCATGCCACCGTAGCAACTATCGGAGATGCACCAGTTTTGTAAACTGGCCAGAGCGAGTTCGAATCTCGTCGGTGGCTTCTCCTTTTTAGAAAGAAGTACGCCAAAAAAGGGGATTGTTTGCAAAAAGGTAGGAAAAAAACAAAAAAATCACGTAGGCCCGTGGTCTAGTCAGGCATGGCGCTCGCCTGATAGCATCATCGGATGTCAGATTGCGAGATGTCGTGGGTTCAAATCCCACCGGGCCTATTATAACAAAACACATAAGTAACACATGTACTGCGAGATACCGTGGGTTCAAATCCCACCGGGTCTACTTATAATTTTTAGAAAAAAGTATCGCAAAAAAGACTTAAAAAGAAGTGTTGGCGAAAAGTATTTAACCTCCCAATGACATATAGGGGTTGATGACTAAAGCGAAGCTAAACTTGAAAATTTGTCCATCCAAAAAGAAAAAAACGGGGAACATATTTGATGGACTCTTTGAAAAGGAAGCAAAGAAGCGAAGATTGGAAATCTGCCAACACTACGATAGATGCGTAGGTCCAATTGAAATGGAGGAAGCTGGAAATCCAGCATCCATGTGCTGTCCCTGCTCATGGCATGATTATGATTACAAAGATTTGCCCGATGATATGCTGACAAAAGGTTCCTTGGCAGCCAGAAAAGCTCATCAAACAATTCGGAGCAAAAAAAGGGGAAAAAAACTCAAAAAAGCTCTCGGTAATAAATGGTGGAAAAAAGTGAAACATTAAATACTTTGCATAGTCAATAAGAATTTGATGAAATTCAAACATAAATTATTGCTGGGATTGGGATTGGTAGGTGCTTATTGCGGCGTTGCATATGGTTACGATGTATTGTATAAACCCCACAAAATCGCAAAACAAGCAAGAAAAACAGCGGATATTAACAATAAACCACTTTTGAATATTGGAGCTGGAACGCCCAAAACATCCCTCCGGACATATTTATTCGGTCCTACCCTCTGGGGTGATGTCAATATGGATATAGCTGGAAAAGGACCATGCACACCAGAAAATGTCTGCTATGGTGACATTGGAAAAATCCCCTATCCCGATAAATATTTTGGAGCAGTCATAGCCTCACATGTAGTAGAACATATCCCAAATCCCCAGAAAGCAATGGCAGAAATGCATAGAGTAGCCGATAAAGTCTATGCTATTACTCCCGTATGGTGGGCACCGCATACATGGATTTACTGGGACCACAAATGGTATCGAAAAGAAAACGGTACATTTATGCCATTATGGTAAGTTTTATGAATATTCATAAAAAATCCCCTATCCCCTGCTGTTGTACCAAACCATGTAATGTTCCAAACACCAACCTCTTGCCCTGTGCTTACCATTACATCCTTCTACGGAACATATCTTAGCACGAAGCGGATGCTCTTTGCCAGTAGACCTACTCAAACGACATTCACGGCAGCATTTCCATCTATTACCACTGATGCAACCGCAATATTCACAAGTCCACATCTATCCCCATCTTATTTTTTTGTCCTTGGTTTTGGGATTACCACTAACGAATCCAGGCATCGGTCTTCTACCTGATGCACCACCAAGTCTTGTACCCAGATTAGGAGCTACGGTTTTGGAATTCACATCCTTTTTAGGTTTGGGTGGTGGAGTTGAAGATGTTCTTGGAAGTGTGCTACCCTTACGCTTCGGTGGTAATGGCTTGAATACTACCACTTCCTCACGAATATCTTCCATTGTCAAAACCTCGGGTTCTTCTGCTTCCTCTATAACCTCTTCGACCTTGACTTCCTCAACTTCGACTTCCTCAACTTCAACTTCCTCAATCTCAACATCCTCAACAACATCTTCAACGATGTCTTCAACGATGTCTTCAACGACTTCAGCATCCACATCCTTTGCGTACAATGCTCCAATCATTATCTCTTTGCTGTTGGTCCATTTCACACCAACAATTTCACGAACCTTTATCGCTTTCCACAATTCCTGCTTCGACATTGATTTATATTTCATAGCTAATCCTCCAATTATTAACTAAATTCCCTTGTGTCGTATTTAATATTTTCGTACATTTTTAGAACGATGAATTTATAAATACAAAAAATATTATCCATCCAATGACAACACTGATAGGTATTCCATTCATTGGACAAATTCCAATGTTGATAGATTGTATACGTTCAATAAAAAAAACATTAGCTAATAAATCCTTCTATTTGCTACTACTTGATAACGGAACACATATCTCCGTAAGACGATTACTTCAAAACCACCTCACAATGAATAAATGCTACCACCAAATGTCGTTTAATAAACAAAATGCTGGTGTCCCCAAGTCCTGGAATCAGATTATTAATACCTTTCTCGAAAATGACGTATCGGATATGTTTGATTTCAAATATCTATGCCTATTGAATAGCGATGTTATTTGCCAACCACCTTTTACAAAAAAACATGGCGAAAATCCCCCTTCATGGCTTGATGAACTTATTGCCGCACTTGAAGAAACCGATTCCGATATGGCCTTCTCGTCATCTAAAGGCAACTGTTTCCCAATCCAAAATTATGACCCAGCAAAAGAACGATTCTATGTGACCGAAAACGAGGAATTGACTGGATACTGTTTCCTTATGACCAAATCCACCATTGAAAAATACGGTAAATTTAATGAATCCTACGGAATCGGGATGTTTGAAGAAACAGAATATATCCACAATATGAGAAAAAACGGCGGTAAGGTCGTAGTGGCCAATCATTCACATGTTCAACATCTCGGAGGAAAAACCTTTAATTCCATAATGTCAATTACTGAATACTGCCGATTGTTCGAAGTCAATAAGCAGTACTTTTTAGAAAAAAGTACGTCAAAAAAAAGGCACGGCGAAAACCGCCCCGAGGAATAGATATGGAAGAAAAATGTAAATGCGGACGAATACTCACAAACTATGATGTATGCCCTCTTTGTGGATACGCATCGTGGATATGCAAATGCGAGACGAGATAGATGGAAACGGAAAGGCAGAAAGCGATAATAAGAAGATTGGCGGCGATGGTGAGAGTTAAAAAAAAGAGCAAAGTGGGAGAAATACTTCGGAAGATGTTTAAAGAGTGATAAAATGTATATTAATCGAGATTATAATAAAAGTACAGATAGTCAAGTAGATAATCCCAGTAAACGAACGACAATCAATAGACTTTTCCCGTACAGAGACAGCAAACAAATGGAAAGAAACCAATACCGACCAAGGATTAAAGTTGGTAATACAACATATTATATTGAAGTAGCGTGAAGCAATGTATGTTAATCGTGAATACGAGAAAAAAGAGATTCAAATACCTCCAAGTTCCTTTTGTGTCAAAAGAATAGGTTGTGACACACCGATAGAATGTGTAAAATATATAGGAGTGAAAGATAATGGCACGGAAATACTGTAAAAATCAAGATGGTAATACATTATATATCAGAGTATGGGGATAAAAAATGAAGATATTAATAGGATGTCCGATTCACGAATGTAAAGACTACGCAATACATGACCATATCCAATCCGTACTCAATCTCAATATTCCAAAAAATGTGCAAATCAAAATCATGTACGTTGATAATTCTCCCGATGCTGGTCAGTACATGAGAAAAATATATTCAAAGTATCAAAGCCTAATCATGAAGCACATTGATTTTGAAAAAGGTGCCCACATGGGTCAGAGAATAGCAATATGCAGGAATGTGATAAGACAAAAAGCTCTTGCGGACAACTTTGATTATTTCTTTTCTGTCGAATGTGATGTCAATCTTCCACCTGATGCCCTCGTCAAACTTCTGTCCCATAAAAAGGATGTAACTTCTGGAATATTCTATGAAGGTTTCTATCCGGATTCATGGAATCATCAAAATGAGTTGAAAGAATCCAATGCTGGATGTCTCGGCGTGACACTCATATCACGCAAAATTCTCGAAAAATTACCATTTCACTCCGAAGGGTATCCCTATGACGATGCTATTTTCTACCACGAATTATACCAAGATGGATTCAAGCATTATGTTGATTGCTCAATTGTCGCCGCCCATAACCCGTCACACTACAAATTCGGAGTCAGGAAATTGAATCTTATCCACACGCCAAAAAAAAAGTCTACCGAAGATTCAAATAATGTCCGCCCACATTTTTCTATCATTGTAGTATATAATAATTTTGAATTGCTTCAGCAATGGACAATGCTTGATATCGAACATCAATCTATGCAAAATATTGAAATTATTCTTGTCGATAATTCACGCCAATGGTTCAAATCAGCAGCAAAAGCACTGAATTACGCTGGTAATAAGGCAAACGGCGAATATCTCATTTTCGCACATCAAGACATCAAATTCCCATCATACGACTGGCTCAAAACCATGTATCAAAATATCAAAACCTCCAAACTTCCAATAGGTGCAGTAGGATGTGCCGGTGCAACTTCAGACGGGACATTTGTTGGGAATGTCGTCAGACAACTCAATTCTGGTATCAAATCATTTTTTATCGAAACCCAAACAATTGATGAAATGATAATCATCACACCACGCAATGTATTTCAATCCCTTAAAGGATTCGATGAAGAAACCTTTGATGGATGGCACTGTTATGGTTGCGATTATGCTTTATCCGTAACGCAAATGGGATTCAAAGCGTATTGCTCCAATATAGGTTTATACCACCAATCAACAGGTCAATCCGTTTATGATGGCGGATTATACCCAGCTCAAGAGAAACTTCAAAAAAAATGGAATCCAAAAGTGGGTACAGTTTTCACCACTTGCGGACCCTGCCGGCTACCGTCACGATTAAGAAACTTCAAACGAAATATACCTTGTGCAGCACCGAGAAAAAAATTACCCGTGAAATCACGAAAAGATAAACCAAAAAGTGATTACGTCCCCAAAAAAACAAGATTCCATGTCGGAAAAATAAGACGTTAGCACCTTTTGGAAAAAGGTGCATCGAAAAAAGAAAAGTGCTTTTTAGAAAAAAGCACGGCAAAAAAGGGATTCCATCCCTTGGACATTACTTTCTGTGCAATAAATACGCAATCAATCCCAATGCACCAAGTACAACAGCAGGAGCATATTTATCCGTGGCGGATGGTGCACCGTACCTTGTGCCATACCTTTTGAATCCTATGCGTGGCTGTTCTATTTTCTCCTTGGGTTTTTTATCGCATTTATCGCAAACTGCCACCGTTGCATCAATGATACGACCCATTACGACTGGCTGGCCACATCTATCACACCTGACCAAGTAAGAAAACTTTGCATCGGTTTTAATCTCATTCTTATCAATGTCCATCAATAGACCGTCATGGAACTGACTGGATTCGGATTTGGATTCGGATTTCGCCAGTGGAGGATTGAAAGGCATTTTTTCTGCCATTCTATCCACATCTTTCAACCAATCCGATGAAGTCGCTTGCTGACCAGGATTGAAAGATGGCCTCGGAGTAAAAGGGCCAGGACCAGGAGGTATGAATTCTTTTTCTTCGGTAGGTTTATCATATCCTCCAGGCATGGGTGGACTCGGTATCCTACTTGATACCCTTTCATCCTCATCCCCAATAAGTTCACTTATGGGTCTTTCATCCCTCGTTTCCGCATCCGCAAAAGCCATGAATTTACTAGCTTCTTCATCAGTCAATTCTTTGCCTATCTCTTCGTCTGGAAAATCATCACGAACGGGGAGATTGATTAAGTCCAATGCCTTATCATATTTACCAGCCTTAATCGAATCCACGATATCCTTAACCAATCCAGCATCGTCAATAAATTTTTCATCATTCGTGAATTTTGACACTTTATCCATGTCCTTGCCACCCCAATTACTCAAAGCATCCATGAATCCTGTTATAAATTCAATCGTTTCATCAGCAGCATTAGCAGCATTAAGCACATTTAATATTTCCCTGGCACACTTTTCGTAATCCTTTGACCTGTACGCCTTTGAAAGTTCGGGATATTTTTTACCATCAAATGTGAATACATCGGATTTCTTTCCTTTTGATTCCTCCAACTTTAAAAGTGAAGGTATCCCACCAACGTCTTGCTTTGATTTGCCTTTTGGAAATTTTTTATCTACTCTATCTACCCATTCAGCAATTTCCTCATTAGCGATTTCTTCTTTTTTACCTATATCAATATCAGAACCTTCTTCATAATGGCCAACTGCAATGTCCGATTTGTTTACATCACTCATCTTTTTCGAATCGGATTTCCCTTTTTTACCCCTCTTTCCACCCTTGCGAGGACGTTTCTTGTCATAAAGATACATATAGACTTGGCCACGAGTCAATTTTAATTCCTCATATATCTCCTTCGTGGATTTTCCCTTGGAAAAAAGTTTGTCAATCTTGACCTTCGTAGAATCACTCAATGTCGCATAAGTGTCAGTCATGTAATTACACCTGAAAAAAATAAGCACTTGACGAATATTTAAAACTTACCAAAAAGTGTATCGAAAATCCCCCTATCCTTACATAACGTCATTTAACCACATCCATCTCTGACATGTATGTATTGTTTCAAAGCTGCCAGCATCCGACCAAAATATCCCCTGGTCAAGTATCGTAGATTTCATTTTGCCCTTGTCTATATAATAATTATTTACATCCGTTATCTCCAGTTCACCCCGGCCACTCGGCTTCAAATTTGGGACAACGCCAAATACACTGTTATCATACAAATATAATCCAGTCACAATATGATTAGACTTTGGAATCTTGGGTTTTTCCTCTATACACAAAACCTTTCCATTCTCAATCTCAGCTACCCCAAACTTCTCAGGAGTATCCGATTTCACAATAAAAATATGGCCACCACTCTCAAAATTTTTAACCGCAGCATCTATTGAGCCGTTATTACCAAATACATTATCGCCCAATATTACCGCAACATTCGAACCACCTGCGAAATCCTCGCAAAGACCCAACGCATAAGCAATTCCTCCAGCCCTGCTCTGATAAACATAAGTCAGATGAACACCAAAATCCGAGCCATCTCCAAAATATTCCAACAAATCGCCAGTATTGTTCCCGCCCAATGCTATGCAAATATCCGTTATTCCGGAATCTTTTAACGTCTGAAGTGGATATTCCAACATCAATTTACGACCAATCGGGATTACGTGTTTATTGAAAATCTTAGTGACCGGCAAAAGTCTTGAACCACTTCCACCAGCCAAAATAATCCCACGAATTATTCCTTTCATAATAATTATTCGGATTGGGAAGTATTTAAAAGTTTTTCTTTTCTGAAGGGTGGGAACGAACAACGTGGACATACATCAGATAACCACACTCGGTCTTCCACATAACGGAATCCGCAGAAAAAACATTTTTCTGCCAAAAATATCACTTACCTATTGGCCCTGCATATCTCCGAGCATCATTGAACCAGAAAGTGTAGATTTGAGTCTGCCCAATGCCGCATTGAACGGTTCACCATTGAACCAACCCTTCAACGATACCAAAAGAGCTATGAACAGCATGAATGCCATACCACCAAGCATACCGCCTTGGACATTTTCAAGGAAAGTACCCCATGCCTTTTTACCAGCAGCCTTCTTTCCATCCTTGGGTGCGTAATAAACATCCTCGAAATAAACCTTGTATACACTCCACACCAAGAAACCTACGCCTCCAACAGTAATCAATGGAATGGCATAAGGACGAAAGAAATCCCTTATAGGCATACCACTGTCTGCACCGTAACGTATTGGCGTATTCACCGTGTTTTCATCTACGACTCCGCCGTAATATACAGGTGACATATTAGGTGTTGAATCAACACTCGCTATGTCACCGTCTGCATACGGATAAGAATCGAATTCGTTTACGAACTCGTCCAAGTTTTATCACCGCTTATAAATATTTTTTCCAAGGCTTAGTTGTGTAAGCCCAAAATGCTCCTAGTCCCAAAAGAAATGCTGCGATATGAGTTGCTCCCAACGTATATCCCATGAAATCATAGCCATAATAGAGATTGGCGTTAGGTGGCACGGGGAACTCTGCTCCCTGTGTACGTCCTCCGCCTCCCATTACATTTCCATATCCCATGTATGGAAAGCTCATGATGTCTGGGTGGTCGTTGGTTTCATCCAAAGGCATATTCATTCCATCCTCTGGATATCGTGCTCCGTAGCGGTCCCTGACTGTATAGACTTTCATACGCCTACCGTTCTTATCGGTAACCATTTCTGGTGCGTATCGGGGATTACCCTTATGAGGAGCTCCGCGTCCGCGTTCCCAATCTTGCTTGGAACGCCATCTGGAATTTCCAGATGCGTCTTGCTTTCTTCCACGCTTCGATTTCGGTGCTCCATAGAGATTTGCGTTGGGCGGTACAGGTATATCTGCTGCCTGATTCCGTCCTCCGCCTCCCCATACATTTCCAATCCCCAGATAGGGATAGCCCATTATGTCAGGATGCCACGTACCCTCATTGCTCAACGGCATATTCATTCCGTCTTCAGGATAGGACATCTCGTATGGATTACTGTTATCCATATGTGATACCTCCATAATAATCTACTCGACCCTTAATATTCCAAACCAGTCGCTCAATGAAATCCCGTAGGAAAAGCTTGTCCAATACACGAAGTACTACTACGACAAGCAAACTTGACATCACCTGCTTAACCAGCATTTGGGTCATTGCCTCTACTACCACTCTCAGAAGTATTTAATATTTACGGGGATTGCATCCCTGCTCCCCTGTGATATTTTTCCTTCAAAAAAGGTGAATCAAGGATGTATGCCATATTTTTCTTTTTCAAAAAAGTATCTAATGAATAAATATATAAGGGACAATCAACTCTATCCCTCTATCATCTAACCCAACGGTGAAATAAATGAAAGAAGAAGAAATTGAGACACCTATCGAAGAATCCAGCTGTAAACAAAAAAGAAGAATTACAAAAAAAATGGACATTAAATCTGGGAAAAAAAAGCTTCCACGAAAGAAAGAAATAGAAATCCTTAAACCAGAAAAAGTCAAATTCTGTCCTTTCACAAAAAGTAATTGTAGAGCCGATTGTATGTTTTTCACTCAAAAATCATGCAAATTGATATCTTGAAAACGCCAGGGCTGGATGATAATCCTTGGTGGTGCTAAAATTAAATTAAAAAACTTTATAAATCATTCTGGTGGAGCGATTGGCTCCGATATGGCATGGGAAAATATTGGATATGAATATGGTGTCAAAACAATGGCCTACTCATTCTCTGGTCATATGTCAGATACCAAAAACCCTGTCATACTCGGATATGAAGAATTGAACAAAGCAGATGTGGCACTTTTCATCGCAAACAAACGAATGAGGAGAAGTGTACCACCCATTGATTCTTTTGTAGGTAAACTGCTAAGACGCAACTGGCATCAAGTCATAAACTCCGAAGCTATTTTTGCCATCGGTGAATTCTCACATCGATATGTTGTCGGAGGTGGAACAGGATGGGCAGTCCAGATGGCTATTGATTCCAAAAAACCTGTACACCTTTTTGAACTTCGGGATAAACAATGGTTTACTTTCAATAATGGACGATGGGACAAAGAAGAAATACCCATACTTACCAAGAACTTCGCTGGTATCGGAACCAGAAAGATATCAAAATACGGATTAAATGCCATTAAAGATGTCTATCAAATGACTGCACTATCTCTGGAGGAATAACATGACCGTTAAATGTATGAAATGCGGAATTGAAACACACAATAAATATTGCTACAAGTGTTTTATCGAAAAATTCGGAAACTCTGGAGAAAACCGCATTGTTAAAATAGTAAAAATGGAAATGGGAGATAAAAAAATTGATTTCGTGAGGAATCCTGCTATAATGACGGATAGAGATGTATGGATAAAACCAAGCGAAACTTTTTCATTGACTATCGAAACACCAAAAAAACTTCCAAAAGATTCTCAAATCGTAATTTCAGGGATTGATGAAGATGGCGAATTTTCAATTCCATTAAAACTCAAGAAGGTGAAAAAATGACCAACGGAATAAGATGCAAATACGGATACATATCCTATGATAAATGTCTCGAATGCCCAAACAGATGCATTGATGCAACACCAATTAAAGAATCAATAATCAAATCACGGTTCGGATACTTCCACGATGAATCAAATGAATACCATGTTACATCACTAATCGGATGCCCACGGAAAGCTATTCTTGACCACATCGCAGGACAATTTACGCCTCCACTCAATATATGGAAAATGCAACTCGGAACCTTGTGCCACGAAATGTGCGAACGCATAGAAAGAGAAGAGGGCAAAGGACTTGCCGAAATGATGCTTACCATGAAACATACCATTACCGAATTTGGAGAACCCATTGTCTGCACGGTAAAAGGAAAATTTGATTTCTTCGATTATAGCCGAAAAGTAATCCGTGACCACAAATTCAAGTGGGAGTTCAACATGAACTATCTCCCATCACCAAATCATTTCAGGCAACTGGCAACTTACGAATTAATCGCTAGAAGAAATCTCCCAGTCAAAGAAGATGGCACATGGTCAAACGGTGGAGAAATCAAATATTACGATATAAAAAATGGGCAATCATCTATTTATCCATTAATGGGAGATGCTTTCTATAAATATGTCGAAGAACAAAGATTCCGGATTCCCGAAATGCTGTCCATGATGTGCGAAGCAAAACAGAACGATATACTTCCGCCCGGGGATAGACGATTCAAAGAATGCTTCTACTGTCCACCCGAAATCAACCGATTCTGTCGCACAAAATTCCCCGAACAACTCTCATTACAATTGGAAAAGATTAAAAATTATCGCAACGAAGTCAACGATAAATCCCCCGATATGGAAGAATATTAAACCTATAAGGTGAATTAAAATGAAAGAAGATATAGTCATATGTCCTCTGTGTCAAAACCCCTGCTCTTTTGACATTAGCAAAAAAGGACTCAAAAAAATTTGCAGCATACACGGATTTCTGAAATATGTACCATACGATGACCAACTCAAAGAACTCATCAATGCCGAAGAAAATGTAAACATAACAGTAGAGGATGTCAAAAAACTTTCAAGTGATGATTTAAAAAAATTGAATAACGTAATTGAAGACGAGGATATATCTTTATCTATTAATATCAGCATATTTCATAATCTGTCCTCCAGTCTCGCCAAACAACTGAAAACCAAATGGATACCCTACTCCGAAATAAAAAACGCTTGTCGTGGATTGATTGAAGAATCCGAAATAAACGACATCATAAATTACGAATACGATTCTGGAAATATCAAACGAGAAAGCGGAAGGTACAAAGTTGTATCCATAACCAAAGAACAAGGCGACCCAGAGAAAGAAAAATTGAAACTTCGTATACAAGAAATCGAAAATGACCTCATCAAAGAAATAACATCCGATTATTCAAAAAATGTGAATGAGATAACCATTGACGAGGATACCGATATATACAAAGATTATCCGTTCTCCAGCGAACTTGAAAAATGGACTTTTTTCATGGAACAATTTCCATTTTCAAAACCACGGGATAGCCAAAGACAGTCAATACCCATAATCTGGTGGGCACTGAAAAATTACGATTACGTCTTTTTTGAAGCCCCGACCGGCAGTGGAAAATGCTTGGATGAGAATTCATTAATATATTCTAATAACGGAATCAAAAAAATCAAAGATATATCACCCAATGATAAAATAAAATCATTTTCAATTAATAGCCACCAAATTCATAACCGTAGTATCAAACATAAATTTGATAAAAAAATGAGAGAATGCGTCAAAATACAAACAGACTCGGGTTTGGAAATATCTGGAACGCCCGAACATCGAATTGCTATCATGAATCAAAATGGACATATATTTTATGAAGAACTCAAGCATATCAAAAAAAATACCAGCATTCCAATCATATATAATACCAATATATTCGGACAAGATAAATTCATAAATTTCAAATTTTTACCACATCCCAAACGGCCAACTGGGCCATTCAAAGTCCCCTTTATACCCAATAAAATTGATAAAAACCTTGCCCTTATTATTGGATACCTTATCGGAGACGGTACTGTTACTTATAAAAGAACTGTTTCCTTAACTAACATTGATTCAACTATTGTCAATAATTTTACAAAAGTCATTAATTCGTATGGACTATCAATTAACAAAAATGGAATATCATACCGATGCTCTTCCGTATGGTTCAGGAAGTATCTTGAAAAAATCGGTGTTGAATATAAAACAGCCACCCAAAAAACCATCCCAGAAATGATATTGAAAGGTTCTTTCCAAACACAAAAATATTTTTTACGCGGATTATTTGATACAGACGGTGGAATGAAACCCAGTTCTGTTCATCTATATACATCATCAAAAAGATTAGCCAATCAAGTCCAGATAATGTTATTAAATATAGGAATCATATCTCATGTCAGATATAAGAAAGTAAAATATACCTATAAAAATAAGACATCATACAAAGATTCATATATATTATCAATATATGGTGAATTCATATCAGTGTTCTATCAAACAATCAACTTCGGTCATCCATCAAAAAAAGAAAAATTGAGAAAATATATCCATCACACGCAAGAAACCGCAAAGAATCCAAACAAAGGATGCGTTCCTCATATATGGATGATGATAGATAAAATATGGAAAGAATTTGCTCAAATCCATTTTCGAATACGAAACCCCGATTGTATTCGTTCTTATAAAAATCGCAATAAATGGTATAATCCTGGTCCGTATGAAATAATCAAACAACGAGGCATAACAAATAAAAATCTATCACCTTACAGAATGAATCCCAAAACAAATAAGCAAACACGCAATCCGAGTATCTCCAAATTAAAAAAGATATTACAATGTCTAAAAGAAGTATCTTATATGTCAGAATATAAATATCTCGAAAAAATATGTAATCTCAACGTATATTTTGATATAGTCACCAAAACAGAAAAAATAGGCACGAAGCATGTCTATGACCTAAATATCAGCCAAATTCATTCATATATTTGTTCAGGATTCATAAGCCACAACAGCGCCTCCTATATGACACTCCTGAAAAAATTCGAGAACGGGTATGTTGATACCCATAGAATCGGACTCCAGAACCAGCTCATGAAAGATTTTTCCGAAATGCTCCAAATGGTCGTAGGACGTAAGAATTTCTCATGTTTTGCTACCGATGCCATATGTGCAGAATGCAAACGGAATGAGGATGACAAAAAATGCCCAATAAAAAAATCAAAGACACTGAGCAAAATCTATGATAAATGTCCCGTCAGTCTCGCACCATGCATCAGACACCAAAGTTTCTCCTGCGATTATAAACCTATATATCTTGTAATATCTTTAGACCAAGAATCTTTGAAAGCTATTATCACGGAACATAACGGAGTTATTACCCTACAAGACCGTAAATTTATTCTCATGGGAGAAACAACTGGACCTGGTGAAGAAGGATATCTTATATTGGCCTTAACCGACAGCTTGGCGCAGAGAACATTATGCCCATACTGGAAACAAGTACTAGAAGCACTGGACAACAATTATTCTATCATAAATAAATTCTATCTCATATCAGAATCCAGTTATGTCGGAAAATTTAAACCCCGTGAAATATTAATCAGCGACGAATGCTTACCAAAAGATACGAACATATGGACACAAATAGGGCAAAAGAAAATAATAGAAATGAAATCAGAAAATGCCAAAGTTTATTCCCTCAAAAAAGATGGTAACTACAAATTAAATAAATATAAATTCAAAAAAACCCGTATTAAGCCAATAATCGTATTAACAACCGAGACAGGCACGAAGTTGAGATGTTCGCCAGACCATTCAGTCTTTACCTCTCAACACCAAAAAAAACTCGCATCAGAAGCAGAAAATCTATTTTACTCATTGATACGACCTAAAAATTACAAACGCCAAGCCGTATATTGCAGATTGTTCGGATACATTTTAGGAGATGGTTTTCTCGGTAACAACTGGAAACATTCAGGAGTATCGGGAAGATATGAAGACTTAATTCAAATCAACAAAGATATACAATATATAGGATACCCATCTTCAACTTATATCCAAACACGCCAATTATATAGCCCCGAATATAAAATATCAGGAACATGTGCAACCACAAAATTTAGACTAAATTTCACAAATAAATTAAAAAAAGATGGATTTCCAATAGGAAAAAAAACTGACGTCCAATACAAATTACCCAAATGGCTAATGAACGAAACAAAAGAAAATAAGAAAGAATTTCTCGCAGGATTCGCCGGAGCCGAGGGATATATCTCTGCTTCATACCAAAAAAGTTCTTTCTACGCATCACGAATCTCTCAATATAAACGAGAAGATTTATTGGACAACGGAATCAAGATGATGGAACAGATACAGCAACTCTATCATGATGTCGATATACATACCACAACCATAAGAATTCGTCCAGGTAATCAAAGAGAAGATGGCACAACATCAAAGCATATTGAATTAACCATTGGAAATAGCAACCAAAATTTATCAGCACTCATGGACATAGGAATAAGATATTGCATAAAAAAAGAAAAGAAAGGAGAAATCGTTAGGCAATATCTTCTTTATAAAAACCAAATGATAAATGAACGAAAAAATTTCAGAAAGAAAATAATCAAGCTGAAGCAAAAAGGTTATACACATACACGAATCTCATCAAAAATGAATATCACCCTGTCACAAGTAGGAAACTTCATCTATCGCAAAGATAAACGCATAATATCCCCTCGAAATATTGTACCATTCACAAATTGGTGCAAAAAAGTGCATGGCAATTTTATTCAACTCAATATAATAAGAAAATGGCATTCAAAAAAAGAACAAACTTATAACCTTGAAATACTCGCACCCGAACATAATTATATCGCCAACGGATTTCTGGTTTCCAATTGTCATAACAACGAACAAGTAATGCTGAACTTCAAATCTGAAGCCATATCCCAAAAAGATATATCCCAATGGATTGAAAATCCTAGCATGAAACTAAAAGGCAAAAACCGAAACCTCGTTATTGAAATACCGCAAATTGAGATTTTGAAAGGTGATACCGATTGGCACGATAAAGAAAAATTGTGGATAAAATTCGTTGAAGGTCTTATTCTAAGCGCCCAACATATATCAGCACGGCTCAAATTAATAGGATTTACATGGGATGGCATCATCGAACATCGCTACAATAAATTCATGGATTCACTGAAGATAATCAAAAAGATACTTGAAACCGATATGAAACGCCCATATCCAAAATATGTGTGGACATTCTTCTATGATGTCCAGAGCCAACTCAATACCAAAGGTTCACAATTCAAAATCAAACGAGTGATTTCAAGAGTAGAATTCAAACCCATATTTGCTAACTCTTATACCCCCTACATATACACAAGGCTCGGGAAAAAAGTATTATTTACGTCAGCAACCATTATCAATCCTACCAATCAAACGAAACTTCTCGGAATTGACCCAGAAAAATCCGTCATGGTAAGAGTGGATTATTCAAATTTTGATATCAACTCAAGAAGGATATTCGTTTTGCGCTCCATCGGAGCAATGAACTGGAAAAATAAAGAATCAACATACCCACGGGTTGCCGAAGAACTTGAGCAATTGATGGATTTCTACCAAGGTATACACGGTCTGATTCTATGCTACACAAACGAAATGGAAACCGCCCTGACAGAAGGATTCCGTGATAACCCGAGATGGAGAAGCACATTTCCTAATCCCCTCCTGAAAAAGCAATACATAGAAAGAATCATCAGGCACGGCAAATTCAATGAAGAAAGAGAAATGGTTATATCCAACTTCAAAAAAGGACTTGGCCCAGATGGGTATGATATGTATAATTCCAGCCGTTGCCAATGCAGAAGATGTGGAATGACCATGAAATTCAATAAACTTTTCAAAATGAATGACGAAGGAAAATACGAATGTTCATACTGTAAAGAAGAATTTAATGTCAACTGCATCAAGAAAACCGAACTGGTATCGAAACAAGTCAATATCGGAGTCTGCGCCGTTCTGAAACTCCCGTTTGCTTCTCTCGCTGATATACAAGTCGCCAAGCGTAAAGATATAAATCCAATTGATTATACTATTGATGTGATGCAGAAAATCATGCAAATGTCTGGGAGAACCGTAAGAAGTGAAGAAGATTTTTCTGATATTATAATATTTGATTATGCCATAGACTTCCTTATCAAAAAGCATGGATATATGTTTCCCCAACACATCAGGAAAGCTATTACGCCCGTTGATAGAGTATCCGATATGTTCCGATATAATACCATCGCCCAGCAAAACATCAAAAATCATCCAAAGTCATCCGAAATGACAAATCCGAAATGGTTGATAACCACTTACGGAAACGAAGGAGAAGATTTCGCAAATCAAGTTATATGCGAAAAATGCTTCGGAAGGTCAATAATCGGTTCAGTCCACTGCTCGGAATGCAACCAACCGATAGGCGGTTCAACAATCGGCAGAGGTAAAATGCTGAACTATTCCGACCATGAAGAAAAAACACAACCAAGATTCGCTATCCAAAGAAAACTCAATTTTGACAGGAGATAAAAGATGACAAGGATGAAGTTCTCTGAAAACGAACCGAATTGTGTGGTATGTGGAATCAAAATAGATGGTGGAAATATCTGTAAAAAGTGTAAAAGAAGTGGATGAATATTATAAAGTGAAGGAGCAATAATATGATATTACGTTGTCCAGTATGTAACGGCAAAGGTTCAATAGACCAAGAATATACAAATGTTGTATGCCCCGAATGTGGGTATTCAATGGTATGGAACGATAACAGCCATAGATACGATTGCCCCCAGTGTGGAGCTGCATGGGCTCGTATAAGATTCGGGAGGTTCGCAAAATGATACCCATTCAAGGTAAAAACGTACTATGCCCTCAATGTAACACCGCAATGGTATGGAATAATGAATGTTCATGGTATGATTGCCCACATCCTCATTGCGGTGCGGCATGGACACGAGTTCAACCAGGAAAATACTCATAAGTCATTTCTGAAATTGAGTTTCCGTTTCCGCCCGTCCTCTTCATCATCTTGGACATCCAGATATGTGATTCCGTAATTCTGGCCTCTCTTTATAAATGTCCATTTACCTTCCACATGACCCCTCACAATTACGGCATTATTGATGAGAAGTTCCATATCCTTCATGAACATGATATATTCTATCTTATTCTCATCAACCCATTTAAATTGAGCCGAACTTCTACCTCGCAACATAGAAACCATTTTCAATTTGGCATCAAATGTATAATTATCCTTCCAAACGATATCCGTATATCCGTCATAGGATAACGGACTCTTGCCATCCCTGTCAAAAGGAATCTCACCCTTATACATCCAATCGCCTTTTCGGTTTCCAGTATTCTATCTGGACATCAGGATTTTCTTTGTTATAATCATCGGCAAGTTTCCGGTGAATAAACTCGGAACGAGTCATGAATCCCCTCTTCTTGTCCATGAACTCTATTATCTTCGGTAGTGTAGTAAATGTCACCTTTTCTCTCTTCTCACTTTCAGACTTCCTCGGTCTTCCACATTTTTCATCAGTCGGATTCCAATATTTTTTTGGATTCCAATATTCTATCTGGTCATCAAGATGTTCCTCATTATACACATCGGCAAGAATCCGGTGAATAAACTCTGAACGCGTCATGAATACTATGAATGCCTTTTTGTCCATGAACTCTATTATCTTCGGTAGTGTAGTAAATGTCACCTTTTCTCTCTTCTCACTTTCAGACTTCCTCGGTCTTCCACGTTTTTCATTACCCGTCATTATTACACCTCACTTCATCTTAATCGTATATATCTTCTTATCCTTGATAAACATTGCCTTAACTCCATCCTTGCATAACTTCATATCCCTGCTTATCACAGAGTCTTTTATGCCCTGAACATCGTTCACAAACGGTCTGTTCCCGAATACCTCAAGCAGACCATTCTTCGGTATATGTATGCCTATGCCATTATCCAAGACCGTAAAATTTACTTCGCCCAACTCATGGCATTTGATAGTCCTGAAATCATACTCCGAATATTTTTTATTGAAACGGAATACCAGCATATGATACAAAGATTGACCCCTGCCCTTTTTCTTGGCATGAACTACCAATATCCCCTTGGAATGCTTCGCATCGTATATCTTATATTTATCCAATTCTGGTATAGCCATCGTTATGCACGAACTTGATTTTGGGATAGGCATCGTTACATGGATTTTTCCCATCATGTTTTCTATTACAACACCAGCGAATATCTCCGAAGAATTAGGCATAATATTCCAAATCCTGCTTACTGACGGAATTATTTTACCAAATCTCTCCGTCATACTCATCTCAACCAATTTCTCACGATAACGATAATACAACGTATTTTCAATTACCATTATCTCAGTAGCCTGGGGTCTGAAATTCTCACCCTCGCTGAGTTCCAAGAAATCCCCCTCTATCTTCGCAATTATAGGAGTATTGGTATTGGGAGACATTATGATACTCGTACCCGAATCAGATTTTATCTTTCTTTTTTTGAATCTTATATACTCCGTTGTTTTTGTCGTATTTACCCCATTGATATTTGAGAACCATATCACATCATTATCAAATTTCATGCACTCGTCAATGAGGAAATTATTCGTTCCCGTTACCACTTTCACGCTGACTGGCACAGAGACAATAACCATTCCAGATGTCATAGGTGGATATAGCCTCTCACCCTTCTCAAACATCCGTATGAACCATTGCTTGTAATGATTCGGTATGCTACGCATCCTTGCATTCCGAGCAACCCTCACATCTTTATTGAATATCGAAACATTGCCTAGCACCCTGTATTTCATCCTGTCCGATATATCATCGAATCTTTTATCGTAAAAATCATGTTTGCCCTTGAATGGATGGACACCCGTAAACATCCAACAAGCAATCACGGCGAAAGAAAACCAATCCGTCATCTCATCAAAACCCTTCCTCGTGAAATCCTGAATCGAAGGCATTATCACAGTCGCTGGAAAAGAAGGTGTCTGATAGCAAGTCGTATCAATAAAATACGGTGTCGTGAAATCTTTTCCCACTATATAGTTCATCTCGTTGCCGTCTACCATGATTATATTTTTTGAATGTATATGCTGAATCGTATCTTTGATATTATCAATGAGTTCTATTATATGGTCATTTTTGATATTCTCCCTCTTCCGGAAACTCGTTACAAACATCCGGCACAACGGTATTCCGTTGACCCATTTCGTGTTGAATCCAACTATCTTTTTATGATTGTCCAGCAAAAGGTCAATCGGTCTTATTATATTCGGTTTATCCAGAACTGAAAGTTCATCAATCTTGGCCTCTGGTGGAACTTCATTGCTATTATGAAAAATTTTATACGCCAAGAGATTACCCCTACCCCCTGCTTTGCGATAAATAGTTCCTTCGCCTCCCCTCGCAACGAAGTCGCTCTGTGTTAAATCAACAGATGTTACGTTGCCCCTAATATATACCCTCATTTTCGATACTCCTTCGTTCTAAATGATTCCAGATAATTATCCTCTGTATCCAAATATCTCTTACTCTCCTTGTCGAAAGGAACGGTATTGAATGACCGATACAATCTATGCATCATCGTTCTGGGCTGAAGTGAGTTCATTTCAAAATACGCCCTTATACAATGACCCTGTCTCATAATAATACCATATCTCTCATGTCCACTATCGAAGAAATGATGGTTTGCCATCTTTGCCAAAGTTTCAATCGTTAATCTACCGTCAGGCAATAAAGTTCTATCGCCCAATAGAACCTTTATCACTTTTTCCAATGCTACGAAAGTTTCTCTATCCATATCATCCATTATCTCACATCCAATCCTGCAATTCCCAAGTCATCATAATGCGAAAACCCAGCCTTCGTCAATTGCTTCATGGTCGCATTGAGTCTCCGATAAACAAATTCCCCCTGCATCATCTTGAAATCCGTGAAATTCCTCAATACCTCCAAGTCTGGCACAGGTCTCGTGCCAAATCGAAAAGATGAAACCCCATCCGACATCAAAACCACATTTGAAATAACTTCTTTGCCCATTCTCAAAATATGTTCGTCATCAGGGTGCATGGACTTGGTTTTCAGCCAATCCCCACGGCCAATCTTGAGACCCGAAAAACTCGAATCAATACATCGGTAAGCACTTCCTATTATTCCGTCATACCCTCCAACATCCTCCCGATACGTCTTTTCCCTCCCCTCGTTCAAACAATATCCTGGATAATATGGAGCATTTTTGTTGAATTCAAACTTGTAATATCGCCTAATTTTATTATTGCATGTAACCGAAATATACCCATCGCCATAGGTATAAATGTAAACCCAATCCCCCAATGCGAAAACAATCAAAAGCGTAGCATCCAAGCACGACAAAGGAAGCCCCATCTCCTTGACGCATTTCGCTGATTTCTCCATTATATATGACCTGAGAAAGTCATACTCAATTGGAGTATATGTATCAAAGAGTAGACTGTCATCATCGTGAGTTTCTTTTATCACACACGATATAACTTCCTGGGCAACCATACAAATCACCCGAGAACCTATGTCGGTATAAGCAGATGATGAGCAACCATCTGAAACTATGGCGTACCCATCACCTGCAACCGCGTAATCCTCACATATTTTATGATTCCCCTTCCTCAGAAAACTGTCCGAGTTCATATAGAACACCGATTAAAAATTCAATTTTCTGAAACTATGTTTAGGTTGTGGAATCCTCTGGGACTGGCTCGAAATACTCTGGCTGATGAACTCGCCCAGTTGTGCAAGTTGAGATTCCGTTGCATCCCCGACATCAACATACTTTGTAAGACCAGCTTCGCCCTGAAAATCGGATAAATGTCTTCCTACATTCTCAGCCCAATTATCATCCGTGACACCAGCATCCTTTAACCCGATGAGAACAGAAACCAACGATTCCAACTTCTCTGACCTCATTGCCGCACTCGTTAGCTTTTTTACATCGGATGCATCTCTGGAAGAATGATTGTCATCGCCATCAGTAATGATATACACACATGCATTCACATCGAAATCCTGCTCGGCAAGTGTATTGGCGTATGTCGCAATCGCATCAATTCCAGTATGGACAGCATCGTGAAGTGCCGTCAGGCCACTGGTCATCAGTTCCTCATAGTCATCCACATCAATCGAATCAAGCTCTCTGAATCCATGCACCTCTTCTACAATATCGTTGAATGTCCAAAATGCAATCATCAGATTTTCGCTTCTGTCCGAGCGTTTGCAACAATCTATGACTTTCTTGATACAATTCCTGAGTTTGTCCTTGAAAGGATAAACACTGCCCGATATATCACACAAAATTGCTACCAGCGTATATTCACTAGCACCGAGATTCGCAGGTCTTACTGCCGAAAACTGAATTGTTCCAGCAGTTTCCATGACATCCATTCCTTTACCCAAATCCCATTGCGGCATTTATTTTCCCCCGATTATAACATCCGTAGATTTCATCATTGTCACGCCAAGAGCGTCCATCTCATCAAAAAATTCCTGAGCCAGATGTTCGTGTCCAGGGGCATTCACAGCACTCATGCAATCGGTCAGAAGTACAATCTTCTTCGCACTTTCCTTGCCAAACTCTGCGATGATGTCCTTCAACGTATTTGCAACGCAATAATCTACTGCCTCACCAAATACATATATTATATCACCCTTATACAATAGCTCAACGAAAGATTTGTTCAGCATTGTGGTCGGGTCCGTTGGGTCTGGGACATCGGCCTTTAAAGCACTATAATGCTCTGTCCACATATTGCTACCCTTCGTGACAAAATCAATCATCTTACAATATTTACTCTCCCATTCCAGCAGAGTACCACGCACATTTTCATGTATATTGTGCCCTGGCGTTCCTATCAGGCAATGAGGATTCCATATGCAAAGAGCATATCTCCCATTCGTTCTGAGTGTCCTGACATATTCCAAAGCCCTCGCCTGAGCATACTTGCGCCATGCTTTCCACCGTCCCTGCTCCACATCCTCTACGCTTATTATCGTATAAGGGGCAGGATGGTTTCCGTCCTTATCCACCCAAAATATCGGATGAGCGATGTGCAAAAGATGGTGAGTATCCAATGTTATATGCATAGCATCAATATAAGCACCAACCCTTTCAATAAAAGTGGCAGCCCTACGCATATCCTCACTCGCCCCGCTGACTGGCAAGGCACCATCTTCATCGCAGAAAGATTTCTGCGGGTCAATTCCAAGTATATGTCTGCTTATTCTTTTTGCCATATGTTTTTACCTCCGGTTTTACAACCTTTCATAATCTTCTTATGCTTCTTATAGTTCTTATACATCATACGCTTCTTACCTTAAATAGTTTTTGAGGAAAAGTACAACAAAAAAAAGAAAAATTGAAAGAAAGTTTTAATAGTATCCATTGGATTATAGGCTTCCCCCAAAAATAATCATAGAGGTAATTTAATGGAAGTAATACCATCAAAAGTAGTAGGAACGCAATTTCATCCAGAATCAAAAGAAATATTAGGTAAACTCAAAGAAGGTGACGAACTCGTTCTCATTCGAGAAAAGGATAACGAACACGATGCAAATGCCGTAGCCGTCCACCTTTTCGTTCCAAAAGGTGTTGCGAAAACCCACCCCATGCAACTCGGGTATATAAACGCCTATCAAGCCGAAATCGTAGCTCCCATCATGGATAGCAATGATTATAAAGTAAAATGTCTCGTTTCCGAAATTACTGGACACGCATGGACGTGCCGGTGTGGACAAGAAACCGACCTTCATACCCTCCGATGCCCAAAGTGTAATGCCCATATCCGAACCAACGTCAAGATGAAACAATTCCACGGATGCAATATTGAACTCCATTTCTCCGAAAAAAACGAAAAAGAATTCAGACGGCTCAATATCAGGGATGACTCATACGATGATGAAATGGAAGAAATGCTCAATGACCTAGAGAAAGACCTTTAGGGATTCCCTATGGAGTTGGTAAAATGAGAATACAAGGAACATGCATAATATTAATGAACACTGAAGAAACAAAGGTTCTTATTGAACGTTTGACGGATGCAAGGGAGAATGGAAAAACACAACATTATTTCTCCGAAAATGGCGGATTTGTATTTTCAGTGGCGAACTGATAGAATGAAAATGTATAAAGCTATTCACTCACAATGTCGTTTATAGATGTGCAAAAAATGATAATAACCCTACTCAACGGATGGGTAACAAAATATTTCCTAACCGATGAACATTGTGTGTGAAAATCATATATACCCAATACAGAAAGCGAAATATTGTCCAGGTGGAATACAGCATTGGAAATGTTTTATAGGGGATGAATAAATGCCAATGGTTGAACGATAACCAAAGCATGGAAAACGATAAGGCGAATGAAAAATGTCCATTGTGTATGGGAGATGGTGTTTTCATAGAACTACACGCCATTGAAGAAAATAAACCTCTTGTACCCGATTATGACGAAAAAGTGATTGATAAAAAGTGATGGTGATAAAATGACACAAGCTAAAGAAATACTGAAATGTCCAGACTGTGACAAGAAAATGAAACTCGTATTTAGATATTCCAAAAATGGAAAGGTCGGACCATCATGGGTATGCCCAGACTATCCAGCCAAAAATCCAAAAGAATTCCCACCGGTAATATGCCCCAAATGTGGCAAAAAAGCTACCTCGTGTGCAGAATTAAAAGTCAAATTCAGATTGTATCCATGCCTTCACACAATGACCAGTAACGACCTCAGAGCATACGATAAACTTAAATTAACCGAGAAAGAACTCAAATCTATTGCTCCACCCGAATTCAAGGAAGAAACCATTGATAGCGATGTAGATAATTACGTTTATACCGAAAAAGATAAATCAAAAATAGCTCCTTCAAAATCCGATGCCCAGTCATTACTTCCCCAGAGAACAGATGTCATTAGATGTCAATGTGGTTCATTAGTCAAGAACGGCGAAATATGTTGTGGAATGGAACACCATTCATCTGAAATAAATCCCATGCCTGAATGGTTAAAAGAATTCGGTAGATATAACGTAAGTGATGACCCACATACCATGCTCGTGACCGGCGGCTCAGGTTTCATCGGTTCCCATTTCATAAGGTATATGCTGGAGAAATATCCCGAATACAAGATTGTTAATATCGATAAATTAAGTTACGCTGGTAGCCTGAAAAATAACAAGGATTACTTCGGCAACAGCAATTATCGATTCCATAAAGGCGATATAGCCAACATGAAATTCATGGAAAGTATGTACAAGATATATGCCTATGACATTGTCGTAAATTTCGCAGCAGAATCTCATGTGGACCGAAGTATTGATAGCTCAATGGAATTCATCAATACCAACATCATCGGTGTTCATAATATCCTCGAAATATGCCGAAAGAATCCAGAAATCAGATTTTGCCAAATCAGTTCCGATGAAGTCTACGGACCAATTGAGACTGGTTCTTTTAACGAGAATGATATACTCAACCCTGGCAACCCGTACTCGGCTTCCAAAGCATCTGCCGATATGATGTGCATAGCCTATCATAACACATACGATGTAAACGTATCCATGACACGCTCTGTGAATAACTTTGGTACTCATCAATACCCCGAGAAACTTATTCCGTTGTTCATTACCCGACTGAAAAATGATGAAAAAGTTCCCGTATATGGTGAAGGAAAACAAATCCGGAGCTGGATTCACGTTCTAGATAATTGTTCGGCTATTGATTTTATTGTTCATAAGGGCGAATCAGGTGAGATATACAATATAGATGCCAACCCAGAAGGACCCGAAAGCGATAGCATCCAAATATCCAATATTGATATGACCAAGTTGATAATCAAAATTATGGGTAAAGACGAATCATATATCGAATATGTCGAAGATAGGAAAGGTCACGACTTCCGTTATTCCGTGACTGCCCACAAACTTATTGAGATGGGATGGAAACCCAAACACCTTGATTTTGAAGAAGAATTACGGGAAGTAATAGATAAATATTAAATCATCCCAAGTCAAATAATATATGATGGTCAATTACAAAATATGCATGGTTGTATCTTTTATCATCTTCCAAATATTATGCATCTATTTCATGGTTAACCAATATCCCAACAAATTATTCTATGGTATATTTTTGTTATGGGTAATATATAATGTATTTATGACCATCATATTTAAAAAAATATCGAAACCTATAATTTCACATCATCCAGACTCGTGATACCCTCAAATAACGAATGTGTGAATGATACTTCGAATTCTTTCACATGATTTCCATCGCAAAGAGTATAAAATCCAATATCTTCCAATTTCGACATTTAAATCAACCTAATCAATATCTATCTGAGCTGGGTATTTTGAAAAAGTTTTGATTTCATAATCGGCATCCCGAAGACACTCCCCTTCATATCTATGATAATTTAATTTAATCCACTCAAGATAATCTTTTCCTTTCTCCAATCCAAGTATCTCCCTCAATAGACAATGTTTCGCAGACTCCATACGTTAGTTTGGGTGGATGCTCGGATACGGGAGACCATGTGGATGGTCGAATAATTCATCCTCTGCCCTTTTTCTCACGTCATCCATTTAAATCATCCTCTTTCTTCTCAATCAATTCAACCAATGCCCTCATGATTAAATACTGATTACGAAACATTTGTTTCCATAAACCAGCACTATCCATATGCATTATTATATCAATTCTTCTGGAACTCGTTTCTCGTAACGCAAGGCATTCTTTCAATTCGGATAGTATGTCAACCACGCAATTCCTCCCGTATTTTCATCAGAATCTTGCCCATGTGATTTAATCCTTCATGAGTAGCCAAGTCTACTCCCCAAAATTTATCTCCCCAATTATTTCCTTCCATTATATATCTTTCACCTGTCGCCAGTAACTTCATCTTTAAATCCTCATGATTGAATTTTTGACGGACCAAATTCTCCAATATATCAACCTTAACGAAGTTCCAGTCTCTTCGAAGTTCAAACTGTCTCCCCATCGCCTTCGCTTGTCCAGGCTTCTCACAACGCAATACATCCTCTCTGATGGCCTCATCCAGAGTTTTCGCTGTAACATAAGCATGTTCCACAGTCGGATAAGTCACGCCCTCGAAATCAACCACGGCTGGCCAGAAGTTAGACATGAATCGAAATTCCCCTCGGAACTCCCTGATATCTCCCATTTTAGTCCCTCCATATATCCCTCAAACTGTCATCGCTTGATTCAATACCAGCATCTCCTTCATCTATTATATCTGCAAACATGATGCCCTTAACGAACCGTAGTCCAAGTACCCATATATGACGACAATTTTCACAAGCGAACTTCAACAATGTCTGCGAACCTCTCCCTACTGGCTTACCGTATTCCATAGATGTACCATCGACATTGACAACCGTTATCTCGCCACCAGCATTAACCTTGACCTCTAATATATGATTATCCAACGTCTTGCATAATGGACAACCCAGAACCGTTCTACCCGCCATATCCTCGGTCAAATGTGGAATAAGATTAGCCTTATTATCTGCTGGTTTTTCCGTCAAATCCAAATCGGTTAACTTTTCGCTGATATAAGGTTCACCGAAACCGTGAACAGTCTCAAAACCGCAAGTAGGACACCTGTATGCATCACCAGTAGCAATGCGATTCCTGTCCAACCTAACGGTTATACCAGTCAATGAACATCGCATTTCCTTCTCACATTTAATACATACAGGTCGCATAGGGGGTTACTCCGTTACCCTGATTGTTTTACGAAATCCCTCATCGTAGACCATCTGCCAACCACCACACGCACAAAGTAATGACAATATACCTGATACCATGAATATTACAGTAAATGCCACCTGTTCCAATAGCATGAATACGACATAATGATTCTCTTTTTCCCATATCAGCATCATCAATTCATTATCAATATGGGAAACTGCCATGCCCTTCACATCATTGTAGAGTTCTTGGATTTTATTGTATACATCATGATTTATGTTTAGAGTAATAGAATTCAGCACATTACCCAAATTTCCAGAACTGAGATTATCTTCACCAATGTCATCCAATGCACCAATTGTATGCTCTGTCAAATCGGCATCATCAAGAATAACAACGACCCTTTCATATAACGCATCCAGAGCAGCATCTATCTCCTTAATAGCATATCTGGACGTATGTTCCTCCCTGACCCAAATCCAATCATATCCACTGTCCGATGAAACATTTTCATCAATAGCACCACGCAAATCAATCAACGATTCCCTTATACTATTGTAATCGTTGGATATTTCGAGATTGGTGTAATATTGCCCAATATCCCGACTATATTCAGCACTATGCGGACCGCCCCAGATGATGCCTAGCACCACAAAATACATGATAGCTCCCAAAAGAATAGCCGTTGATATACACGCAAACCTGGCTTCCCCCGTTAACACACGAATTCACTCTCACATACGGGAGGTCTCTTTTTTCGGTATCCATTATTATTAGATACTCCCATAAATCCAATTATCAACGAAGCAAAAAGGATGATAGACAGTAGAATAGCAACTACTATGAAAAACGGTTCAGTCAGCATAAAAACAGTATAATGGTTTTCCTTCTGCCATATATCGAACATCAATCCCTCATCCATATGGGAAACCGCCATTTCCTTAACATCGGCATAGAGTCCCTGTATCTTATTATATACATCTTGATTGATATTAATATTGATTACATCCCCTATTGTCCTACTTATATTCTCGGCAGACAACTTTCCAGTATTATTACTCGTTTCATTGGTATGCTCCACCAATTTCTCGTCATTAAGAATCACTATTGCCCTTTCATAAAGAGCACCCAGAGCAGCATCAATTTCTTTTATGGCATATTTGGCCTTATGATTTTCACGAACCCAAATCCAATCATAACCACTGTCCAATGAGACATTTCCTTCAATAGCATCACGCAAGGTGAATAACGAATTTCTTATTCCGTTATAGTCATTGGATATTTCCAGTCCCGTATAGTACTGGCCAATATCCTCGCTGTACTCGGCCTTATGCGGCCCGTGATAGACCACGCCAATTACTACCCAATACACTATCATCCCAACGAACAAAAGTGTAACAATAAATACAAACTTGGCCGCGCCAGTCAGTCCCATCTTTTCAATTTTCTCTGTTTTCTTGTCTATTTTTGCCATTTTTCCATCCTCAAATCATATATTTCCATAAGTTACCACCTATATATCATTGGGGGTATATAAAGTTTACCATATTACTTACGTTCGAGAGTTACGGCATATCCCCTTACTTCATTGATATGTTTGATATGGATATTGCCACTCCAAGAACCCGAACATCTACTACCCCTCGGATTCTCATCGAAAAATATATGTTTTCCGCCATCCATCACATCTTCAACCGTCCATTCATGCGGATTATCCAACTTTCTTTTAACTCTTGATATTACCCTGGAATATGACAAATCACGAACCAAATACGCCTCGGAATCATACCGCCTACTATCGGGAAAATCATCGTCTGATTTATCTATATGTACCAAATAAAGTTTCATTTTTACACCTTGTCTATTTTGTCCATCCATTTATCCATGATATTTCCAAAACTATAATCCATATCTACCTCATCAAGAATATGACGGAACGCTTTTCTTTGTAACCCATCCAAACTACGATAAAATTCCTTAACCATTATCTCGTTCTTACCGTACTCCTCACTTTTCAACCAACATGCATCGGAACAATAACCATTCGAAGAAAACTCATCAAAACCGCAACTGCCGCAATAGTGAAATTTCCTACCGCACTTCTTACATATCCCCAAATCACTTTCCCCCGTTTCTCTCCGTGTAAAATATAATCATACATTTAATAGTGCAAAATTGATGCTTCTGCTCGTCAAAAGGCGAACCATATCCATGCTCCACATCAATTGTTTCAAAATCCATTATCTCCCCACATTGGCTACATATAATCTTCTCACGCCACTTGAATCCCTTCCAATGCTCAATTATATCATTCCCATTTACCGATATCCTTGTTCCATTCTCCCTCAATAGAACAATTATATCTATGCCCACCGATATAACCAATCCACTCTCGTCATTGGTTCTCACCCAGTCACCCCATAAAGGAGTTACCCCACCTTTATAAATATTCATAAAATTTATGCTTTCACTACCCATTTTTCGCCTCCTTTCGAGTATACCTATATGCATATGGGCATATATAAAAGTTATTATTCATCGTCAATAGTATGATAATTCCACCTTTTCGTAAGTATTAAATATTCCCTACGCACAATCAAAAATGTTGGTGAAATTATGGATGCCGCATATAATCCTAACTCGTATAACCCCGTATTCAATCCTGAAACAAAGGAACTACCAAAATCCCCTGAATCCCAGAGATATTCGGCTGAAACTGACAAGTATGTTGTTGAAGTCAGAAATAAAGCTGGACCAGTCAAAGGCGTTAACATCACATCTTACTGGGGAAATGCCGTTGGAACCAACAGCGGAAGTGGTCCTACTGATGTAAACGGAAAACAATATTTTTCCCAAGTAAGGTATCGAAACGAAAAAAATCCACCTACTCGCACCGCATGGTTCAATTATCAAGGAAAACGGTATCAGAAAACTTTTACAAAAAGCGGCGATGGACATCAAACATGGGATGCACTGGCTGATTTTAGAAATCAACCCGATGAAGTATTAGGCGGTCATGTTGTTCTGCTGAAAAACAAAAGTGGGCCAGTAGCGGGAATCAATGTTGTTTCAAATAAACATGGCGTAAAAAAAACCGATGGCAACGGAAAGGTTGAATTTCCACGAGGCAGTTCGCAAAACATCTATTTTACATACAACGGAAAACAATATCAAAAATGGGTGACACCGCATACACCAGCCAAAGAAGGTATCATCTGGGACCCGTTGGCATTCTTGAGAGCAACATCCCCGATTGAAACCCTATGGCTAACCCTAAAAAACGCTGGAGGAAATCAAGCTGGAATCGGCAAACGAATCGAAACTGCCGTTGCGAATAAGGATTTCGCCGCATTGACCAAAGAAGCGAAAACCCTGAAAGGTATGGGGTTCAAATCAGCATACAATACAATTACCAGATACATTGGAAGTAATGCTCCTCCACTATCAGCACTCATCGTTACATTGATGAACATATCAAGCATGAAAGTTTTGGGGCAAGAAATCCAAACGGCTGTGAAAGATAAAAACTATCGTATACTCAATAAACTCGCTGATGCAATTGAGCCGAAAGGATATAAAGCTGGTGCCAACCAAATCCGAGCATATACGAAAGCCGAAGGATATATACCGCAACCAGATTCATTTGCCTATGTTGGACTTTTAATAGAAGATGCATTCAATAAAGGTATGGAAAATATACCAGTACGAATTGAATTTCCCGGGATGATAACAGATGGCTTCGGTAAATATACAAATATTAAAACAACTGGTAAAGACCTCACCAAAGGACGTGTTT